>Ga0126342_10014667_pt1 | contig 13810 bp, 6 predicted proteins | sample Cyp1metagenome_FD_92528 | JGI IMG/M metagenome (GOLD analysis project Ga0126342, IMG submission 92528) | Coral microbial communities from Lord Howe Island, Old Settlement Bay, Australia - Cyphastrea 1 metagenome | ecosystem: Host-associated > Invertebrates > Cnidaria > Coral ...
CAGACATTTTTTTCCCTTCTTCCTATCAGAATCCAATGAAGATCCCATCAGAGCCCATCAGAAAAGAGAGGATTTGTCAAAACCTTACAGAAGCCTTTGGGGAAGAGTTGGGATTTTCGATTTGCTATTGCAAAGCAGACACCCCCCCCCAAAAAAAAAAGGGGGGGACCCCCCTTTACTATTGTCGATGTAACATTAAAACGAAAACGGAATCAAGATATCTGGCTGGTGCCTTCAACCAATCATCTTGATCATAGGGGTGCCATAGGGCTGTCATAGAGCTTGAAAAAGACAAATCACTCAAAAAAAAGAAAGGAGTCGTCCGTTGGATAAATTGTGACAAAACAAAACGAACGCATGTTCAAAGGTCATCTATAATGTACACAAATGTGCTTCCATTATTTTCCAACTGTCGTGTCTGTCTGCTGGAAAGTCTGAATTAGCACCCCGCCGATTCGCAGTCCGAATCTGTGAACTGCATTTAACCAGTAAAGAAAATACACAGGTGGACAGCACGAATGTTCCCAGCTATTGAGACGTGGAATCCCGAAGGGTGACAAGTGACAACCAAGATTTTCTGCCATTTCAAGAAACACACCACTTCACCAGTCCCTGACCCCGCTAGGCCTATCCACCTGTGCATCAATTGGGAGACCGTCACGACGTTCTTCTTCTTGGGAGGAGGCAACTGGTCACATGGCCAGTCGGCGAGCCAAATTGAGGTACCAATGGGGTTGATGATTTTCAGCCATATCATACCTATCTGTGAGGATCAACATGGGAAAACAAGACAAAAACGTATATGAACCGTATCTCATAAACTGCATGTTCAGCGTGCTCAGCTATGGATGGCGAAAGATTAGCCATCTGACTATTCATGTTGCTTGTGTTTATGTTTTTTTACAACATAATCAACATATGACATGCACAATGATATTGGTTCTAAATGTTAAGCATACCCCAAACCCACCAATTGATACCTATCTTCATCAATAATAACAATATAGGTTGAGTCCCAACTATATCGATGCAACTATATTGCTTGGTTCTATCCCGGTGAACACAAATCACATCACTGCTGACTTAGCTTCTGAGACCTCTGCTCTATATCGTATGGTGATGATGATGACCATGATGATGATCACAATAATCCTGATTCATCAAAAATATACAGTACGTAATACGTGAAAGATACAGCTGTATTATGTGCAAAACTGTACACATATATTATATATAATGATTATATTATAGACATATGGCAGTGTGTCAAAACCTTGTACCCCTGGTGAACATCAAAATAGCTGGTAAATGGATGTTCATCCCCCTAAAAATGGTATGTATAGGTATTGATCCATAGCCATATAGAGACATACAATTGTGTTTACTGATACTTGATCAGGTACCTGCTTTGCTTTGATAGGTGAATACACTGCGAAAGTGGGTCGTTTCTACCCAATGATCCTGGGTCGGCGGAAATAGGCCTGCCCCTTTATGCGGTGTTTAGACGTGTTTAGGGGTTCTATCAACAACATTTAGAATATGTTAGAATATCAACAAAAACATTTAGAATAAAACACAGTTGTTTTTTGTGTTCTTTTGTTTATATAAGTACATCATGGTTTTCCTATGTTTTCCTATGGTCGATTTGTCTATTAGTCATCAAGCCAAGGTAGCGGCCCCGCCTGGCACGGTCTCAGGGTCGCTTCAGCTTTGGCCGAGGCAAGCTCGGCATGCGCCTGACGAGCCAATCACAACCCGAGCCTGCCCATTTCTGCTGCTAAAAGACGTGTATGGTATGCTTACCCGCTAGGCGATTTATGGTGTATGATCTGAGTCTAGGTAACTGGAACTAAAAAAGCCCAAGATCCATTTTTGGGGGGATTCAACCATTCAACCGACAATGGCCGAGCTCCCCTACAGACAAATAAGTCTCTATAAATAGTCTTTGCTGGCTAGTAATACACATCTCCATCTATGTCAAAACATGTAAAAACCTTGACCCATCCTTCACCATTTCAACAAACTTTGCCCAGCCATATTTCAATTCGTTGCTGGATGTATCATAGCTATATCCCCATTGATGAAACCACCAGTTTTGGGTGGCTTCAACCCCCAAATGCTGCGGAGTCAATCCCATTTTTGTGGGTTAAAACTCTATTTGTCCCGAGTCCCATATATATATATATAGTTCTCAGTTCTCAGATACACTCCAGTAATTTTTGCATGTACAGTAATTTAACCTCTAGTACTTGAACATAGATATGGAACATGGATCATCAATAGATCATTTACCTACTGCAAATGGCAATTTTCCGCAGCTATGTTAGATTACGAAAGGGTAACCTGGCCGGAAATTCCCCCAGAATCTGTCATTAAAGTCGTTGGTATTTGTCCAGCCCAGAAAGTTGAGGGTACTAAACCATCCCAGTGACCAAATGACTGGGGGTATATCGGTATACAAAATGTCACCGCAACTGGAGATGATGACTATAACATTGGGTTTACCTCATAAGTTCAGTTACAATCATCCCAGAAAAAGTGTTGGTTTGCTGGCTGAGTTTATACCCATCTATTGGGCTTCCATGTTGGTGATTAAAGCTGAATTACAACAGACTATTTCCCACAAATATCCATTTATATATAGATGGACAAAATGGGGGATGTTTCTCAATGCCATGTTTGGCGACCCAATCGGGGATGGTAACTATTGCAATAATCCTGCAAATACCCCATGTTATCCCATAATTGTCCCACTACTATGTTTATAGTTTGGGTTTGCCTCATTTCTCCAAATATGTTTGGAGAAATTCGAATAATTCACCAACCTCAAATATGAACATGTTGGGATTATTCCCCAAAAAAAACATGTCCCATCATTCCAGTGATGTCGCAGTGAGGTTGTTACAATTTAATTGTCCAGATTAACCCGATTATCCATGATTGATTACTACCGTATATCTCGTGATATCCTCACTGTCCTCACTACACTGTTTCTCCCCCTGGATCGGTTTCCCGTCCCAGCCTCCTGTAAGGCCTTTCGCAATGCCTCAATCTCTTCTCGCGCCGCATTCATCAGGGTGGCATGCCTTGGGATAGGCTCTGGATGGCTCCGGCCAGGTGGGAAATCCGTTGGGAAATATTTGGGAAATCGAGTTTCTCAATCATACAGTTGTATCTTCTTAGAAATGGAATGTTTCTTATGCACAAGTTCTCGCTTGTTATAGGCGTTGACCTTTTGCCACTTTCCGAGCGTCGTGCTTTTCTTGCAGCTGCAGAAGGCTCTGGCGTAGTTCTGTAGCAGTGGCATTATCGGATGGCACCTGGTGCATTGCAAACAAAGAGGCCAAAGTTGCTGGTACGGTAAGAAAGTATCAGAAATGATGAAACTGCCAAGTAGATTGCAGTATATGACACACTATTTTGTGATGGGAGCATGGTGAGGAACATTTCCCAATCTCAACCAAAACCCCTCCAACCTGCCTTGGCAGATCACAAACCTGCCTCCAAATCTCGGATGTAAATCTGGGGCTCCATGGGTCCAGTATGGTCCAGTAGTATTACCCTCTGGTAAACATACAAAAAGCTATGGAAAATCACTGGTTTTAAATGGTTTTAATGGGTAAATCCACTATAAATGGTCATTTTCAATAGCTATGTTAGTTTACCAGAGGGTATATCATCTTCCTTTTTGGGGGAGAATTTAAATATTGAGCCATAGTCATCTGAGAGTTATGTACAGAATCAGACCACCAACATCACCAACCATCGACTCGGGACTCAGTGCACCATCTTCACAAAGAGGAATGGTAAATTGATGCAAGTTGAACATATGTTGATATGTATATCTATATATATACATATACATAGGCCCCTTACTTGTGGCACACAGAAGGCTGACCTTAAGATAGCCCTGAAAGAGTCTATCTTATACATTTTAATACGATACGTGAATATATTTCAATATTAACCATATGTGAATATAGTAATGGTTCAATATAGTTCATGATATTTCATTATATATCATAGATCATAATATTTCATGATATACCTCCACACAAGTGGTGTTCATGAACGATTCGCCAGCATTTATCCGGGAAGCCGTCCCCTTTCACCTCTCCGGTTGATGGCAACATCTCTAAATCCAATATATCCCATTTGTTTACCTGGCTTGATCCCCCCATCTCCATGCTTTACCTGGGTCCAACATGTAATGTATGTATATATACAATATATATATAATATACGTATATACATACAATGCATGTCCAACATGTCCAACATGTCCAACATGTCCAACATGTCCAACATGTCCAACATGTCCAACATGTCCAACATGTCCACAATTTTGTGCCCTGCACCTGGACTTCGCAGGGGATCTCCAGGGAAGCTTTGCCCGGTGCAAAGACTGCCTGAAAGGACATTTTGTCAAATTTGTGGAAGCGAGCTGAAGAGTTGCTGGGATTATCACAAAATAATGCTTAGTGGATTGGTTTGAGGGAAAATTTACAGGAAACCCCATATTTCACGGGATTTCCTGTAGATTTTCCCTTAATCCAATCCATTGAAATGTCATGTTGTATAAGTTGTAGTTAAACTATGAATTGTCATGAAATTGTTCTTTGGCAAAAAAAAACTGGAGTAAGAATTGTTCACTACATTTCATTAGCAAAAATCATGGCAAACTACTGTTTGATCATTGTAGAACCGATGTAACACATGTAAGACCGGAGACTCAAGCGGTACCCTTGGCACAAATATATGTACTAAATGGACGAGTAGGTAGTCTAGTAGTTGAAGTTGGCAGTGGCAAACACTAAATAATTATCATGCTGATGATGGTCACTCTTGCAGGGTGGATGATTGATTAGCCAAACATTAGCCATACATGATTGAATATTATATATATATATTATTATATAATTATCTATATAATTACCTACATATACATCATTATATATACACACATATATTCATATATACAACCTATCTATCCATATATTATATATATATATATACATAGACTTATCAACAATGCATATTGGCAAGTACAGTTGATAAGATGAAATCATATGTTATAAACAATATCATTACACAGTATGGTTGTGATTGACAATACAATGATCTATATACATTGGTTATATTGATGAAACATCAACAATATCACTCCAATGTCCAATATCAACATGTTTTTTCATTGCCAATGACAAAAGCAATGATCATCCCAGGCAAGGAGATCATACACACACAGCACTTGACAATTGAACACAACATATCAGAGATTGACACACCCCTGAGTTTAAAGTGTTCCCTTTGCCAGAAATAATGGATTACATTAATATATAAATCATATATATATATATATATAATCATAAATTTATCATATATAGCTATTTCTAGACATGCAGTAGCAACTTCCTCATTAAGAAAAAAACGATATCGAATCGACTCCGCGAGTACACCAGCTCCGATGGGCCCCAAGGGCGTTCTAAACATGTTGGAAACGGAAGATTCAAACGAGGCTGGATTTAACTAATGGGATTTAATGGGATTTAATGGGAATTTAATGGGATTTAATGGGAATTTCATGGGATTTAATGGGATTTAATGGGAATTTAATGGGATTTAATGGGATTTAATGGGAACTTAATGGGATTTAATGGGATTTAATGGGAATTTAATGGGATTTAATGGGATTTAATAGGAACTTAATGGGATTTAATGGGATTTAATGGGAATTTAATGGGATTTAATGGGATTTAATCGGGATATAATGGAGATAATCAAACATGTCTGGATGGAAAATCCCGAACATCTACCTCATGGTGAAGCTTCAGATAAGTCCGGAACATGCTCAAACAGGGTCCAGCAGTGTGAGCAAAGCAGATGATAAAAGGACGCTGGATTTAGAGGGTCTTCACTTCACCAATTCCCAGCCCCAAGACATACCTGACCGGCAAGACGATCATGAGGATCCAACACGAGGCCCGTGATCACTGAAGAAAAAAAGTGATTTCTTGAGGACCTGGGGTATGTTGCAAAAAAGGATTGAATGGGATTGACAATTCATAGCTATTCATAGCTATTCCATGCAACCAGCCATCATTTCACTGCAAGCGGTTTGAAAACATGTCAGCTGTCTCTGAAAGCGCCTCGTTGAGCTGAATGTCGCCATTCTCATGCAATTCCTGAAGAATGGCCCGCAACTGTGCCTGCAACTCACCAAGCGCTGTCACCATGGGAGACTAGGTCAGGTTTGGTCATCAAAGAGGTTCACTAAAACTCCACTCAACTCCACGATGTTGAATATCTCCATCCCATTTAAGGGCTTATGGGTCAAACATGTTCAAAATTAACATATATAAATCCAATAACCATTTCAGGTACCTAAATTGGAGGTACCTACCACATATAAGGCCTATGTAAGGCCTATGAAGGGAATATCCCCCACAAAATATATTGCCTTTTTTTGTCCTGAAATTCCCATTGATAAATTACCGTCTAGAGTAGACAAAAAAAGTGACTAACATAGCTATGGAATATCACCAATCATCACCATTTTAATAGGTAAATTACCAGGTAAACTATCTATACATGGGCCATTTCTCATATGATAGATTAACCAGAGGGTCCACGGATGTCCACAGCCTGTCATCCACCAGCGATTACATCCTGGATGTCTAACCGTCTAACCGTTACATCCTAGATTCAAATATCATTGGTTTTGATTAGTTTTGCTGACATCCCCAGAAATATCGGGTGTATAACTGTATAACATATTTAAATATATATATATAACCCAGTAGTAGCCAATGATTTGTTCCAAATATGTATACAATTTGTGAATTCTTGTAACTTTAGAAATCCCCTTCGGTCTGTTTCCACGTCCGCCTTGGGGTTGTGCTCCCAATGCTCTGGGGCTCTGCCGGCGGCACCACCCGCCATGGATGCAACAACTTTACACACCCTGAGATTTTGAAATCTATTTAGAAATCTTGAGTCTCTATGTTTCTATATGTAGACTATTCAGAAATGTTTTTTCCCATAAACATGGATGCAGAGACCCTGTTCGTGTGCTGTCACTTGGGTCCCACAAACTGCTGATGAGAATGGTCTTCCCCAAATTCAACAGAGAACCCAACAAAAATGGGTTAGTGGTTTATTATTGTTCCCCATTATTTGGTTAGTAGTCTCAACCCGGTCAAGAATATAATCCCCCATTCAATTCTTATCTGGTTAGTGGTCTCAAACCGATCAAGAATGTTAGCCCATAGGGATTATAATCCCAGCCCAAATTTGGTCGTCCAAATGAGTGCGAAATGGGCGGCCATGGGCATAATTTAAATAGGAAGATGATTGAACTGATACCCAGTATGCTCAATGTTGGAATACTTACCAATATTTGGGCCATTGTTGGGGTAGACAGATTCCATGCATGGAGCATATGGGATGTGTGATTACACATATATTTGAACGAATGGTTGAACAAACATACAGCAACATAGTAACTCATTAGAGAAATTTCCAGCATGTCATGTGACTGATTACCAGCAGAGGGTAAAACATTGACAAAAAAACACCAGTTTGATAAGATCTTGAACTTCAGTCAAATGTTCGTCAGTCATTTCAATCCAATGTTTCTCGATCCATTTGCCAGTTGAAGTAAGAATTGGTTGATGGATTCATGTTCACATGGATCCATTTTGAAGGCCTCCTTTTTTTGTCGATCCATTAGAGAAGTAAGAAACGATGCTTGGTGAACTTCAAAGAGGCAAAGGGATCACCAAAAGTATCGTAGCTATTGGCTCCTCCACCCATTAGATCATTTGTAAGATTTCATATGCATACAGAAACCATGACAGCGCACACACACATACACTTTCATGTATATACATATATATATAGTTTCTATAATCCAGTATATCGTAATACATCCCAGCTATAGCCCCATTGAAACCCAGGCACCAACCACAAAAACACATCGCTTTTCCTGACCCCAACCGGCCGCTGCAGCGGCTGAGGATCTTTCTGTGCCGCGGGCGTCGTGGCCCGATCACCCACGGCGTGGAACATGAAACTTAGACAACTCGAATTGCTTGCGATCAATTGGGTGTGTTCCATGTTTTATGGTTGTACATATACAGGATATATTAGTTGTTTGATGTGCACACACAATATTAATATAATAATGTATATATATACATATTATATCATATTATAATTTATAATGGTAATGTGCACATAAAAAAAAATGTATAGTAATTAGGCATTGACATCGGTATGTTTCTGTATTTGTCTAGTACATGTATGTTTTCGCCATGGAAACCAATCCATGGACCACGCCGTGATTCCCGTGATTTCCCCCAGGTGGCGACACCGAAACGATTGCCAGCGACGTGTTCAACGTGGCGTCTGGATGTATATCACCCTCTACAGTACATCTTACCCTCTGGTAACTAACATAACTATGGAAAATCACCAAATTTAGTGGGTACTATCAACCAAAAATGGCCGTTTTCAATGGCTATGTTAGTTTACCAGAGGGTAGAATCTAAAACATGTTCTGGGTTTGTCTGAAACTAGGGGATACCCACAAATAGCATCAAATAGCCATGATTGTTTCGGAAAATGATGATCATGCATGCATTGGGATTGGGGTACTCTATTTTCAGGCAATCCCTTAACATGACCTCACCGACTGGGCAGTGGCTTGATACTCTGTCGTCAGGCCTTCGATTTTGACCAACTGGAGAGTTGTGATCTGGCCAAAGGATATCGTTTTCGATGAGTTAAAAGATGATGATCGTTGGTGGTTCATATGCGCACTTAATATATCAATCCAAACATTATTGGATGGCGTTGCCTTTGGGTGAATCTCCATGAAAAACACACAGGATGGTTAAAAAAAAACCATAATTTGGTATACTTTCACAGTGGAAACCGTGCAAAGCCTTGTTAGTTCCTGCATGGTGACCCATGCATATCCTGCAGAGTAGTTTGGTACCTAACTAGGAAGTGTGCCTAAAGGACCACTGTCAGCCGTGGTAAACTGAATTGAATTGTTCCTGAAGCATCTCACGTTAGGCCATGAGATCGATGATTTTATGATAATTTTGAGCACTGTATGAGGTCAAAAGTGCCGTTTGAGTTAGCCCAAAAGTGGAATGGATCATACAAGTAATTACTAGAAAATAGCAAGAACAAATGTGAGTCCCGTTGGCTTATGATTTACCAAACTCACGACTGTATCCAGTTCCTTGAGATCGAAACACCGACAACCGGTCTGGGGTCGAATTGCCATGCAGACCGCCACAGCGATCAGCGAACTAACACTACCACACTTCCGGATCGGCTTCAGGATTTGAAAGCTGGCCTCATTCGATTGGTTTAAGAGAATTTTACAGTTCTTTTTGTTGACCATCAGCTAAACGGGTTTCCTGCAAATGCTCCTTGCTTTCACCCGGGAATTTGGGATTGAGACCCAAACTGAAAGGTCATCTACCAAATGACGGTAAGATTAGCTTTGCAAATGGGGAGCTCATTGTCACATGTTTTCTTGGTCCATGTTCAACCCTAAAGCTAGGATTCAACTTTGTAGTTCCTATTCGGAAAATAAGTATTCCCCAAAGATTTCTCAGATATTCCCAAACATCTCTGTTTGATACACTAGATTAAGATAGATACTCATTTTTGGTGCCTAATTTTGGCCAATGCCTGTGTTGCAAGAATTCTCACATTCTATCCACACCCTTGGCAAGTTGTTTTTTGTTTCCCGCTAGCGACGATGTGGGTTACCACGCCATGTTCTGAAGCAAAATGACGGCTTACTATTGGAAACATGGGACGCATTATAAATTGGGTATGATTCACTGGCTTACTACGGTTTCCAATGGTTCACTATGTTTCACCATGGTTGACTAATTGTTGAGTTTCCCGCGAAAAAGAAACCAATTGGTTTGGCCACGGCGGTCCGTGAGGTCCTTTGGGTGAGTACTGCCTTTTATATGGGATCGGAAGAATTTTGATTATAATAGGACCCCCCCCAAAAAAAAAAGAAAAGTAAACATCTACAAAAATTATTATAATTTGCATTTCTATCTGTTTCAAGTTAACTATTGTAAGTCACTCATGCTAAAATGTGGTTCATTATTCGGCTGTTCAAAAAATAAAGCATCATGAATATTAATGAATATTAGGTGTTGTCAACATCATCTTCCAAAATCAGATGTTTGGCACAAAAATTCCGTTTCAGCCATGAAAAATACCATCCCATCCCACTATACTGGTTGGGTAATAGCTATTAATTATGGACTATAATAATCCCATATAAACCAGGTGGTATAGCCTCCTTCAATAACCTAGCTGGTTGGTGGTTTCAACCCCTTTGAAAAATATGAAAGTCAGTTGGGATGATTATTCCGAATATATGGAACAATAAAAAATGTTCCAAACCACCAACCAGCTAGAAACATATGTATTTTGACTTGTTCATGTAAATTCTTCAGGATTCCGGCACAAAGTCTTCAATGCCCAGCCGATTCCAGCGGGCCCCTCGCACTCAGCCGTCAGTGAGTGGCACCTCACCCAGAACAAACCATATCTCTCAGCCAGCTGAGGTGATTTTGTTGGATATATATATATATATACCTGAAGGACCATTTGATATCTAAATTTTCATATCACTTGCTTCTCTAGGTATATGTAACACAATGGTTAAAACCACCATACATTGGCATACGGGGACCCTACGGTCCTATGGTTCTCCAATATGGTCCAAGTCATATTCAGTCCCTATAGATCTAAGATGATGTAGGCGATGATTTTGGGGCTCAAGTACCTTCGGCAATATTTGGATCCATAGGGAATGGACCAAACATGGTTTCATGAGGTAATCTTCATGTTTGGAGTAAGTCTATCTGTATATAGAATTTGGCTAAATTTGGATAAATTTTGAAGCTTATTCACTGACTATGTTGGTTTACAGTAGCGGTACCACAGTGTTTAACCAGCAAGTTGGAAACCACTACAAAATAACACGGGCAACCAACAAACTCATTTATATCAAGAAGGAAGAATTGAATACCTTTATGCCAAAATTAGTAGATTGAAGGATTCAACTTGATTCGTTCATTCAGCAGTGATGCCATGGTGGTTGTGTCAATGCAGTGGCAAAGTGGCAGTGTTGTTTCATGTTTTTTTTCCCTAATCTACTGGTATTACGTCTGTTTAGATAGGACATTATAGCAAAATAGTTATGAAATACATGTATATAGTACCAGTAGATTGTTATATGCCGGAAATATACATAATCATTGCCCGGAAATATTGATATTTCATGATATTTCTATGTGTTTCATAATGTGTGTGTGTGTGTCACATGATCTTTGCACCATGATGATCCATGATGTCCAAATCAGCAACACTTGTTGATACGTGTTGACTGTTTGAACCCTGCAAGCCAAAGTTTCGAATGTTGAGGAGCAACATTTCTCCCAAGGCTTTTCAGGTTCAACCAGATCCGCATCTATCACAAAACACCAGGATTCAACAGATGGACCTCAACGGCAACAGAAAACCCCTATGGAATGGACCTCAATGGATGGACCTGCATGGACCTACATGGACCTGCATGGATATACAGTATTCATTTTTGGTGACAAACTCAGTATACTCACCAGGATAGGATAGGATATAGAATTTAGATGGGATTGTAAGCCAATTAAACTCATCTTCAACATTTTTTTCATATGCATATACAGTATACACAAGACTTGTTTGAACGGATACAAGTGAGAACTGGTGAACAATTTAATAGGCGTCTCCACCACATGGTGATCCAAGTGTTGCAAAATTGAGACAACATGGCCCTCTGGGTATTTACTAAATAGCTATGGCAGCTATAACCCAGTTAGTTCGATTTACTGTTTACAAAAATTGTTTTTTTCCCATGGTGTTTCCATAGCAACGTTTTTTGATTACTGGAGGGTAACTATCATATACCCATGAATGAAATCATTGAAAAAAATAGTGAAACAGTAAAACTCCATTGGCCATAGTATACCATCTTAAATAGTAAATGAAAAAACCCATTGGCCATATACTGGAGGGTAAAACCCCATTGGCCCATCGCCTCACCCCCGGCTTCGGCTAGCTTGCCTCGGCAAGACAACTCTGAGTTTACTCGAGGTGGGAAACCCAATGCTATAGACCATCCCCAAAATCATTGGGTATATAAATGGTATATAAATGGCCAGTATATACATATAAACCATCCCCAAATGGTAGCTGTTTATGGCATTGGGTGCTAACCGCATTGGATTGCTAAAAGCTGCTTGGCATTTCTCTTCATTGGGACCCCGCACTGGGGATACATAGTTTTGTTTTTTTTGTGGATTGGCATTTGTTAGGCTCAGGATATGTGTGGCCCTAGCAAGCACTGGGCTTCTTTCAAGGAAACAGAAATCATGGGTATCCTTTCGTAGAAGCAACATGACAGTGGGAAAGTTAAATTTTGATATGCAGTCAAATCATGGATGAATATGTATTCGAAACAGGATTAAGACATATAAATCAGTGCAAGCAGTTTATGTAAATTTGTGCAGCTTGGGCCCAAAACAACAGTCATTTCCGTTGGAAACTCAGGCGTGATTTTGCCCAAAAATAGGTATATACCGTGTCAATAAATTTGTGTGGAGATATTCCCTTGCAGGGCTCCTGCGCAGATGACAGATCTGCTCCATGTAAGCCGCGCGTTAATGCGGAGCAAACGGAAGACAAGTGGCATGCTGACATGTCATGTCATGAGTTGGATAATTATCATTGGATAACTTATTATTGGATAACACAACACTACCCTCTGGTTATGTCAAAATAGCTATGGAAAGATCCACCATGTTTAATGGGCGAATCCACTATTTCTATGGCCATTTTCAATAGCTATGTAACAAATTACCAGAGGGTATATCCCATTAATCATCATTCATCACCAATAAATCACAATTAACCATGATTAACCACTATTAAATCACTGAAGAGTTTTGGACAACTTGTCATTGGAGGGCAAAATCACCCTGATGATTCCGTCTGCATAGCTGTTGGTTGAATCCGAATGTCCAAACGGCTAAACACTCCATGGCTATTGCATGGTGATACGGGATACGTACTTTTCATTGGATTGGTTTAAGGGAATTTTTACAGGAAACCCTCATATCTCATATCATATTTAATGGTAACCATTGTTTCCTGTCGATTTTTCCCTTAATGAACTTTGTAAAATCGATGTGCCGCGTGGTAACTTTCACCATGCTATGCTGAGAGGACCCGGGGACCCCTCAAATCATCCAAGGTTTGTTTGGAATTGGGGTACCCACTACCCTCTGGTAAACTAACATAGCCAGAGGGTAATCATTTTCCTATTGAAAATTGCCACACACATTGAGGGCTATATCGCTATATGCCATTTTCAGACACAGACTCCCTGCTCGCCCGGTTCGCGGCCGAAAGACCCAGCCGTTGAAGCGGAAGGCTCAGAATGCCCGAAGTTTGGGCAGATCGATCCTGGTTTTGCAGTGCCAGTTGACATCAGTTGACCCCCCTAGTGATGGCTTCGGGAAATATGATGAAATATGAATTATGAAACAGTTGACATGTGAAGCAGCAAATATGATGTGATATGATGTGATATGTTATGATATGTTATGATATGTTATGTAATGTTATGTAATGTTATGTAATGTTATGTAATGTTATGTAATGTTATGTAATGTTATGTAATGTTATGTAATGTTATGTAATGTTATGTAATGTATGTATG
>Ga0126342_10014668_pt1 | contig 13810 bp, 14 predicted proteins | sample Cyp1metagenome_FD_92528 | JGI IMG/M metagenome (GOLD analysis project Ga0126342, IMG submission 92528) | Coral microbial communities from Lord Howe Island, Old Settlement Bay, Australia - Cyphastrea 1 metagenome | ecosystem: Host-associated > Invertebrates > Cnidaria > Coral ...
GACAAGGATGACAAGGAGGACGAGGAGGACGAGGAGGAGAGGAGGAGGAGGAGGAGGAGGACGAGGCAGGAGGAGGCAACTGACATAAAATCTAACAACCCTCACCTGGCAGGTGGGGAAAAAGGTAAACAAAAATACATATACAATGATGCGGTTCAAACAAGTTCCAAAATAGCAAAGGTGTGCCATTGCTGAATTACTTATTATTCTATATTATTCTTGCGGAATGAAAAGAAGCAAAACTTAATCTACCATTCATCTATGGTTTAGCCAAAGCCCAAGTGGCTGGATTGTCCCAGAGAACACTTGGCCAACTCGGAATGGATGCTGAAGCCCGGCAGCGTCAGCAATTCCTCCAGGGTGGTCTGCTGCAAGCAGTTGGCGGCCCCCGAGGCTGCGAAGGGCACCAAATGACAGGCAGCCCAGCGTTGCATGCGACGTTTCAGCTTCACTTGGCCACAGGAGCCGTGGGTGTTGTTGATGAAATAAAGGACATCTTTGGCACATTCTTCCGAGGAACAAGAAACTTTGGAGATGTTCAGGTGAAACATGGTTTCCTTGGCAGGCAGAATTCGAGCTCTGCTCATGGAACTGTAGCGCAGGGCCTCAAACAGTACTACCAGAAAGGGTACAGTATAGCCTCAGCTTCTTTCATAAAGGAAAGAACTACGAAGTTGCTGGTAAATTTCCTATATAAACTCGTTTCAGTCAAGTGGATCCACATGATGTCAACAAAGGAGTATTTGATCAACTCCAAAACTATTCACAATGTCCCCCAGAATTATATCTCAGTAATTCTTGATTATGATTAAGTGTTCATTGGTTTGAAATGGTGTCCCCCATGTGAATCAACAACATCTTCAACTGGTGCGCAAAAAAAACCTTTCTAACACAGCAGCCACAACCTGTCACAACGAACTGCGCTCCAAGTCTCCGTAACCCTTGGATCCATGGCCCCAAATTTGGAATGGCCATTGGGAAAAAGTTTTGTACACGCCATGACCCCAGTATTGCAAGCCACATAAACATCCTGTCCCAAACGCGTAGCGCACTCCAAGCTGTACAACCTGAGGCGCGCTCAAAAAGGCCGCACTAAGGGATGCTCCAAATGATGCAGAAACAGGAGTAACACCTTTGGATGTGTTTTCTATGTGGAAAAAAGGTTGGTTTTGCGCTTCCAAATTTCACTGCTTTTAGAATGTCGATTCAATCTATATATAATGCTGGAAACGTGTAACTAAAGTTGTTGGACGTGGGATGTTGGGATATATTGGGTATGTTTGAAAGCGGTGCGCAACCAAGCAATTCTGCCGTTGAAATTCGAAATGTCGAACCGGAAGCATATAGCGCCGAAGATGACGTTGAGATTGGGCATCAAAGACTTGCCAGTTCCATCTTTGAACTTGTCTCAGGTGAAAATTACACAGGAACCGTCTGGTTGGCTGGTAAATAGCAAAAAAAAATCAGTCGATTTCCCCATCTCCATTCTCACCGGCCGTGTTTTTCACCAACATGCCAGCTATAAGAGCAGCAACTGCGGCATGGCTGTTAGAATCATCGTCACAATCTTAGTCATGGGAGTTGTAACCCCAATTAGGTATGGGATGGTATGGGTTTGCCTAACATTGACGCACCCCAAAATGAAAGTTTTCCCCATTCAATGGCAAGATGATGGAATAAATCCATCATGTTCAGACACGGGAAATTCCATTCTCTTCATTGTGAAGTGATTAAGTATGGTGAACATCATTCCTTTTTCCATAAGCAAGAACCATGCTTTTCATTGGTGGTTGGACAATGGACAGATCATTTTACAAATCACCATGTCTGATGGTAAAGCCACATGTGTTATTGTACATTAATTTCAAGACGATTATAAACCCTTAACATAGCCATGGAACACGGCCCATTTATAGATGGTTTGCCTATTGAACATGGTGATTTTCCATGGCTATGTTAAATAACCAAATGGTAAATGTGGTGAACTCCTCATTTTTAAAAACCAAGAACCACATGTTTGTTCACCTATTCACTGATATTCATTGGCTAAAGTGTGGGTAAATCACCAATGTTTCATGGTAAATTCACACCGGTTCACCATGTTTGGTGGTAAAATCACCGTGAAATCAGTAATTATGTTTATATATAGTGTGTAAATAATGTAAAACGACACGTGTTCACCATGTTTCATGGCGTTATAGAAACTCCAACCATCTCCAACCTGCAACAAGGATCCACAATATTGAATCAAACATCATCAAACTAAGGCGAAATCGAAATCTTCATGTTTTATAGCCAAGAACCACATGTTTTCACCGTCTTTGGTCAAAAAGATGGTCCCCCGGTGAGTGAAAACTCCAAGGACCAAGGTACCGCCACGCGCGCGACATGCTAAAGGGCTCGGCCATGGGCTCCAGTGAGCAGGGCGCGGCCGCGTTGTCCTTGCAAATGCCTTGGGGAAATGCCAGGGAAAGGGGTGGAAACATGTGAAATTCTGGGAATATGTGGGAAAATTGTGATTTCAACAAGTCATAAGATTGTTTGACCCATAAAACTATAACTATTACAAAACTGGAGGAGTTTGTCAAAGGAAATGAACACATGATTAAACCTAATAGTGGATTTGTCTGCCCCATCCATGTTCTTTTTTCCAACGCCGCGCTCCCGGCTTAGCCACTGGATTGGTCTAGAAGAATTCTCTCTCTCTCTCTCTCTCTCTCTCTGTCGCGTTCTAGAGGAATATTGGAACCCGTGGTTTTCTCTTGGGTTTTTCTTCATCCGATTCTGGGATACATGATAAAAGATTAAAATAATGCCCAGATGAAGAATCACTGGAAAGCTGAAAGCAAACAAAGGAATCTTAACGTACCGTCCTGAAATTTCCTATTGAAATCCATTGAATATCATCTTGGATTTTTCCCACCAGGCATCAACATGCCACATACATACAGTGATATTCCCATAGGTTATCCCCAAGCAAATCCCCCCCGACAAACCCGAGCTGCTCCCGGCCGTGATGAGGAAGCTATGACACTCGCATTGGGCGCGGTCCACCGTTAAGTTCCCGTTCTCGTAACAACAGGCACGAAGGTCCTGGTGTCGTTCAAAAATGGATGGAGCAGGGTATGTCTCAGAATTGGGGTATCCTGGGTATCCTACAATCATTGGTTTCTCTAGGAAGAATCACCAACTTGTTCCTGATTCAGTGATCATCGCAAAATCGAAATCGCTGGAGATCTGGATCAAAACAGCACTTCATGATCAGCTGAATCAACTGTTTCAATTTTGATTCTATCAATTTTCTGGCCATCAATGACCACAGCGGTGGCTTGAAACCCGTCTGCAACATCGATTAGGACGGTCCTCAACGGCTTGGAATTGGTTGTAGCCAGTGAGGTTGAACCACAGCACCACGGTATCCTTCAAGAGCAAAGCTTCCGCAAACCACTCCTGAAGTCGAAAGAACTGGGAAAGGTATGGATAGGTGGCTGATAGTAACAGGTTCCCACGGGTTTCTTCATGTTTCTTCAGTGGCGAAACAAGTCAAAATGGAAGAAGATTAAGATATATTAAGATCATGAAGAAACAATGCCTTTGGCTTCCATTGGCTTCCAAGTTGTCATTTCCCCTACCCCAGCCATGGAAATGGGGGAACATTTGGTATCCAAGGCTCGACGGAAGACATGACATCCGAAAAGAACATGCCAAACTGATAGTTCACGCCTGGCAGGGCGAGCAAACATCAAATGACGGAAATGCAACAGAAATTTGATGTTGGAAGTACTAGACAAATGAAGGAATCAAATCAGCCGAGGTACAATAGTCCGGAATTTGCGGGCCATCAGCCACCAGCTCCACATATGAACATCTTCGCTTCTCGGTTTCCTCCCACGGTGTTTTAAATTCAACCATGTCAATCTGCCAGCTGCCAGCAGTCCTTCTTGAGATTCAAATTGCAGTTTTTCGCTACTCAACTCTATCCCCATTGTTGTGTGGCAAACCTGCTGCATTCCCCATCTTTTGGATATCTAACATGAGATATCTCTTGGTTTCATTAGTCGAACAATACCCTTTTTCACTTGATCACTTACACATAGTTACGCCATCTGACGGCTACCGAAGCCCAACACCGTGTGCCGTCCTTCTTGATGGTTGAATCCCAATTGGTTGCTCCTAAAAACATCAAGAACAAACAACAAACATTTATCTTCGCTTCAGCATTTGTCGTAGTTTTAATATGTTTTATATAATCAATCATCTATACTCAACCCACATATATATATATGATGTTAACCTCGAGTTGGAACACCACCTACCAGTGGTCCTTCTTGATTATTATTCTTGATGATTCGATCGTAGATGGGGTCATAAACCAACTGGTTCCCCCTTCCTGTGCCGGTGGCCCTTCTTGAAAGTCAAAGCCCGTGTTTATAGGTATTCTAATATATTAATTACTCACATATATATATAAATATATATACACATTCCATATATCATATACACTCTCGCTCTATTTAAATATATATATATATGAGTCCGGATCCCGGATCCCTGGCCCCCCCCCCATGGTATGGTCCCCCAAGCTCGGGGGGGGGAACCACAGGGGGGGGGGGAACCATGGGGGGGGGCTTGGGCGTCCTGGGTCATATATATATATACATACATATTCCATATAACCGGGTGTATCATGATTACCCATTTCCCATGCCTGGGTCCCGCCCCCAGCCCGCTATCGCCTTCTTGACGACCAACTCACAGATCTGCGCCACCGTAAAGTGATCCCAGGGTGTCTTCGGGTGCAGCTTGGCCATCTGCCGATGCGCCTTGCGCGCGAAGGTCCGTAGCTGACCCAAGGTGATGCCACGGTGTCCCACGTAGGGAATGCTGCAGCCAGTGACCTTCTTGCCTTAGGGATGCAGATGGGGGATGGGTTGGGGACTTTTGAGCCATATATCATATAGACATGCAACATACTGGAAACATGTTTCTGACCTCGCTGAAGCCTCAAACACATGTGATTTCAAGTATCTAAGACCAGCCCAAATGGAATTTGAAACAACAAAACAGCCTTTGGCTGGAGAAAGAATGGGCATTTCACCGACAAGAACCGGGAGTCAGCAACCAAAAAACCTAACTCAATCCATTCTACTGGGTCTTACCGCAGCGACATAGGTAGGTGAAATCTCAAGAAAGTTGTTGGTTTTCCCAAAAGATAGGGGATCCCAGCCAACAAAAATCTGGATCATCTTATTGCAGTGTAATATCCTGTTCGTCTGAAGGGTTCCTCATACATTGACATGGTTTTCCCAAACATAGGTCCAGTTGGGGTGGACATGGCTGGACATATACATGCGTTTGAAGCGTCAAACATGTGGAACCACCAGGTTTTGAATGTGTAATCATTAATTATTTCATGTTTCTATGTCTATTCTTGTAAAATTTGACAAGTCTCCCTCAAGCATATCATGATGCATTAAAAAAACATAAATGTCTTAACATTTGCTTATCTTCATAGTTTGACGTGGTCACTGATCACTGCCAGCCAACATTGCATTTTGATGTGCATCCGCAAGACTACAGATCATTTTGAGAAACCTGGACCCAAGGGAATACAGCAGAAACAAGTATGAGGGGGATATATCCTTAAAACATGATAAGGGATTCTGCATCTCACCCTTCCTCTTGTAAAAGAAACACGGCAACAAAATAGACATAATCAGCTCGATGATCTCTCTTCTGAAATTATGTATTTCCTATTTGCCACTCTATCACCATAGGTGATAGATATCTTCTCCAACCCACCTGAACTTTCCATCACAAAAACAACATCATCCATGAATCCAACCATGTTGCGTTGACCAATGCGCCCCAGCACCGACACGCGCACGTCCATGTTCAACGCTTCAAAGGCATCGCTGTGCGAACTGAGAATTCCCCATTTGCTGCAGTCACAGTCTTCGGCCTTTGACAGCTGCGGCCGACCGTTCACCTGGGCTAAGGGGATTGCTCAATCACAGGCGGGTTCAAAGGCTGAGCGCATTTGTACCATCTTCTGGTACATGTACACGTTTTGAGGAGGAAGGGACAATATCGTAAGAAAAAAACAAGAAGTGTTAAATGTTGAAAAAAAACAGTTATAAGTTATAAGTTATAGTTGAAATAACGTGAAATAAGACATTGGGAGTTGCGGCTTGTTTCGCTTGTCTCGCAACCCAGGTGGCAACGTGCAAATTCCCACAATCATCCGTCTGCAGGCCACAGGTTTCCGGTACTTCCGCGATGAAATTCATGATCCTTGGATGAAGCCCCAGGGAAATGATCCTTGACGGTGCCTGTAAGTCTGTGGGAAAACATGGGTTACCCTCTGGTAAACGTGCAAAAAACTATGGAAAATCACTATTTTTAATGGGTCAACTATTTCTATGGCCATTTTCAATAGCTATGTTAGTTTACCGGTACACTAACTTGGCTGGCTGGAAGCTACTAGTACTATCGTTTAAAAATGGCGGTGTCCAATTGCCAAGCCTGGATTCATACCAAAGCGCCAGCCAGTGAGGAACTACTTAAGTCTTAAGTAATCATGGGATACACTGCTGGCTTAATGCAATCTTGAATAATTAATCTTGATCATCATCGACAATGGTTGAACCCATCTTCAAAGAATGAATTAATCCCCAACCCGATAGGAAACACCCCCAAAAATGTCTCGTATAGCACTGTTTCCCACTGGATCCCATTTAGTCTATAGAGTCTATGGCTATTTCGCTGGTGACATTACTCCCATCCCCCTAACAACATTAAACACCACACACTAATCCCGTCCCCTAACATTAAACACCCCCATTGTATAAATGGTCCCAATCATGTGTGTATATACCATAGAGAACCTAACATAGATGTGGAAGAACAACCATTTGTAGATCATGTTCCTAGGGAAAAACCATAGGATGTCCACATCTATGTTCATATTGTATATGTTTACACCAGGTTAACCACCCTGCTAAACTTCATCAAATCATGGGTTTCTGGATGTTTCTGGGGTTGGTGGGGCGAGGAGCTGTCGCTTGTACGCCGTCTCGGCCGCGTGGCTCTTCCGCACATCCCAGCGGCTGATGGCGTCCACCAAGGGGCCGGAGGAAACGGCTGCGGAGCCCACCATGCCTGGTGAAGATAAGGGTTGAGTCCCTGCCAGGCCTGGATCATGATTTGATGATTAGAGGCTTTGATTGTCCATAAATTATTGAATTGTGTCATATATGTCATATTGATGAATCATAGACATCTATCCCCCTCGAAATAAAACATGTTCATATATTAATCATGATTGATCTGTATCCATATGCTCAGTTCCTATTTTGTTGGCTTGAAAATCCTCCACCACTGTGCCTGTGGAGGTATAGAGTTGGAGCTCCTTCTCTCGCAGGATGGTGCAGTGCAGCTCCAAACCTGGATTTCTCTGAACGCTGATTCATCATACATTCCCAAGCATTAAATTATTGAAAGCCAGGAAATTGATAGATTCTCTTACGCTAACCATGGTATTTACTGCGACTTGAACTGCTGAAAAAAAAACTATACAGCCTATAGTATACATTGACCAAACATTGGTCTCCTCTAATTCACGGGTTTTTCTCCCACTCCACGTCATAGCCGAGCATCAACACCAGCTCCGCGTGAGGGACCCCGCATCACGATCCACGATGAGAATGGTGGCTTCGGCGCTCTCGATGGCACGGACGAAGGGGGTGCCGATGATTTCGGAGCCAAAGGACTCGCCAAATTGGTTGTTGGCAAAGGTGCACACCTGGGAGGCACTGGCGGGCTCGGAGATGACATAAAACTAAAAGACGAATGGAGACTAGGGGGTGATCTACTTGATCTGCTCTACCAATCCACAGTGCTAGATGTACATGCATGCCATCGGGTTCGGTGGCACCTCAAGGTTCGTTTGGTTGCTACTTATTGTTGTTTCACGTTTTTCAATGGTCGAGCCACCCATAGACTGGTGCAAATGCTCAAGGCGCGATCCGACACCACGGTGTCCACGGTCGTCATGAAATCACTGAAGCGACCGCCCCACCAGTGGCTGATCATCAGCTGTGGTCGTTGGGGTTCTGCACTTACCAGCTCTGCCCAAGAATAACCTCACACTGCGGAAAGGGGGTTCATGGTTGGTGGAGTTGGAGTTGAGGGCCACTCTTTAGAATCACCTTCGATCCTTTGCATCTTAGGAGAAAGAGCCTGTGTTTGATTTTCATTGGCAAGTGAAGGCATGGGAATACGATTTTTATATGTGCATGAAGAGGATCTGATGGTGTGAAATGTTTCTGATGTTTCTGATAGCACATGAATTTGTACAACACCTACCATTCCCATCCAATGACCCGCTCCAGCCCACAATGGATCTTGATTACACAAATTCGATGGCCACCATCTTGGGATGTTCTCGTCGTCATCATCATCATCATCATCATCACCACCGACCCATTTTTTGTTAATTTGGCATGATTTGGCTACACGCCCACGTGATGACAAACGCCATCTGCTGCGTCCAGCAACGTTTCTGGATGATTGGATCAGACTCATCCACTCCCCACTTTTGGTCATGGTAGGGAATGTATTTCTTGATCACCTGCGGTGGCTCTGATGGTGGCGCCTCCACCATTTCCCTGACATGTTTTTAACCGGGGGGGGGGTACGTTTAAATCTGTATGTATACAACATTATACAACTATGCAGGATACATGCACGTGTGGATACGTTGTTTATTTAAACATATTTACACGGCATATTGTCAAATCCGAGAAAAAACACAGTTATACACAGTCAGTTTGAAAAGCAGAAGCAGAATGCAAAATTTAAACAACGCTTTGCATCTAGCCCGGCAATAAAACATGCACATTTTCAGACTTTATAGATATGCTGATGCTATGAGAAATGATCTGCGACATTCACAACTGTCCAATGTTCCACAGTATGGCATCTCTGCTGACCAGGGGAGAAGAACGAATCAAACAACAAACGAAAACGAATCATCCTCATGCTGCTTCGTCCACGCTGACCTCATCTGTGATGTCGTACAAGTTGAGCGCCTGCCACTCCAGCCACTGGTCATAGCCACAGTCCTTCGCCTTGGCGGGTCCCCATCAAAGGGTGAACGCAAGAGCCGTGGCTACATGTTGAAATGGGAAAATTTCGGCAACAAACAGGGAAGAGGAACACTAAGTACAAGAATATAAATCTTGGATACTCAGTTCATCCATCAACATCAATAAAGATCAATAAAGCACAATTGCCGTGATGGGGTTCGCTTCGTCTAGCATTTGTAGCATGCTTTGCCAGTGATGGGATGGGAAGGCGTCCCATGACACTCTGCAGTCAACTACTTGAAGTTTCATACCCCCTAGTACTGGTATCTGCTCAGCACGTACCCCCGGTGATTCTCCCATTGATAATAGCTATGGCTACCAACCAGTTAGTAAATGGGATAATCCAAAAGTATGTTATCCTCTGGTTGCTTAGCTATGGGAAAATCACAACTTTTAAAATAGGTACTGTACCCTCTGGTAAACTAACATAGCTATTGAACATGGCCATTTATAATTAGTGGATTTTCCCATTAAAAATGGTGATTTTCCATAATTAGTTATGTTAGTTTACCAGAGGGTATATAATATGTATGTATGTCATCAATGGACACCATTTTCCATGGCTATCCTGGCTGCGTCTCTTGCCGAGCTACGTAGCCGGCCCGTCTCAGCGACTTGGTCTTGCACAGCCTTCTCCTTAATCCGCTAGGAATGGATTTCTCCGGGCTTGCCCAGCTTGCCCATGGATTGATGGATTTAACATGTGATGTTCATGTTGCATGGACTTTACTTGAGATGGCTTATTGAAAAGGAGAGTGCGTGTTCATAGTCCATTTTGCAATGTAAATGGGATGTCGTTGAACATCGACTATCTTGGTGTCACCAGAAGCTATCGCCAGAAACCACCCAGGGATGAAACCCACATCGGAAAAAACTGAACTAAGCAAAGCCAAGACGTCAAGAAAATGCAGAGATCCCAGAGCTGTCTGACCCTGAGCCCTCGCTCAGCCACATCCGGGATCAACGTGCAACGCCGCTCGTTGCACCATGGCACTGGCATGGTCGCCCAAGTGTTGCACAGCGGAACGGGGGTAAAGTGTGGATGTCTTCTGCTTGCTGGTTGAGCCAGCCATTCCTCCAATAAAATCAAAGTATATGAAAGTTGAATGGAATCTTGCTCCGGCAGGATGGAAAAGATCTGAAACCAGCCAGCTATGGGGTTTTTGGGAAGTTCCCACTTTTGGAGGGTGGGATGTCAACAGAATGTGTCAAAAGATGTTGGTTAGTGCAGGTCAGGTCATGCCTCCAAATCAATGGCACTACGTACTTCAACTATGAGTCTTCTGCAGTGTTCAGCACCGATGTTGGGGAACAACTTTCATGTATATAGCCATAATATAGTCATGATATACCATAGGTAATATAATATAGTAGCTAATATAATTGATATACCATAGCTAATCAATATAGACCCTTTTAGTGTGTTTGCTTTTGCGTTTTGCTGCTTGTCACAGGACCATGTTTTGGTCAAGCTGGTGCAACCCCTGATTCCGGCCGCGCACTGAAGACTCAAGATATTCCTTGAGATGACAGTGGCCACAGGTGTGCCAATCAATATATACTCCATCACTGGGAACATCGGCATTCTGCATGTATATATACCTACACACACATACATACATACATACATACATACATACATACATACATACATACATTATATATATAGGGAAACTGACACAGAACTCCAAGAAACGGATTTGGAAAATGACTCTTCAAAATAACATTTTCAGGTGGGCACAAAAACATACCAATGTTGAAGTTGGACTTCTGAAGGGTGGACAAATCAAACAGCAAGTCCAACCAAGCACCATTTACACAACATATGGGAGTATCAAGGTGCATCAATACCTGGCCTGTGTGCAGTGTTTTCTGGCAACCCGAACCCATCATCATCTATCTGCTCATATGGCTATGCGTCAAACCACATCCAAATACATCTAGAAACCACAAACACAGTGCAAGAACAATAATAGTAATGATAATGATAATCATACGGGTGTTGTATCGAGTATACGTATATATAAGATTCCAAGATGCACTCGTGGAGAAATATGATGAGTTGCATAGATGTTACATGAGATGAACGACTGTGTTATAAGATCTTTCTTTCCACTTCTTTCGTTATCACCCGACCTCCTCCTGCACCCAAGAAAGGCCAAAAAACGAATCATCTTCTGCTGACGACACCTCGAAGGACCTGCGCCTGGAAAAAGTCTCATCCAGCGGGTGCGCCATGGCTGCCATGCGCACCCCAGCGACGAGGGCAGCTGAGAACTCCTAGGCCTTATGGGCGGTCTTGTTTTACATATGGATTTATAGATGAATATGACAACATGTGGCTTGTCAACTTCTTTTGGTAGATCTGGTGGATCAGAATCAATCATGATTTGGAATGGATGCTGAACAAGTTGAGGAATTGTGATGGAATAGAGACCATGCACACTCGTCGTGATGCTTGCATGCCTTACAATTCTTGTCGCAGCCAGTGCGCTGATGAGCGGCTACTCAAAATAAATGATTAGGTTTCCCGCTTGCAGCATTGTTGCTCGGTGCCCGGTCAAACATGTGCAGCTGTGGTTGCCTCTGATGCTACACGCGGGCTTCAAACAACTTTGATCCTATCTGCGCCGTAGACTAGATTGAGGAGTTGGCTACTATTGACCTCAAGAAACATCCATCTTTCGTCACCGTTGTCATAATCATCAAAAACATCCACTTTGTCAAGTGCTAATAGCTACAAACCGCGCTCTTATGTTTCTTACCAGGGAAAACCACACCTGGCTTACTGGCTTACTTCTGAGGATGGTTGGCCTTCCCAACAGTGACCCGCACCTAAGGCTAAGAAGTCCTTCAGGAACACGGTAAAGCTATCCCCGGACTGGGTTTATAAATACTATGTTTATCTGTGTTTAGCACTGTAGTTACTTCTTCTTTGGGCATGCAAACATGATTGCCCCAGGTATTCCAACTATCACCAACAATCTCCAAAAGCAATGATCAGTAGAAGCCCCCATCGTTTGAATAGGCAACCCCATCAAAATCATATATCAAAGCCCAAATTCCTAATGAATTTACCACATTTAATTTACAGTACTTGATTTCACATACCAATTTGAAAGTTTCCCCACCTGTTCCTGCCCTCCCAGGTGCCCAACTAATGGTCAGCCCCAGAATTCCTGCGAGAGGCGTAGCACTCGGACGGGACCGGGCCTTGGCTCTGCTGGGAAGATCATGGTACCGCCGTAGGCCCTGAAGATTGATCTCTGGCAACTTTAACATGTTCTGGTGAAGATGAGGATAAACTGTTGGATTTTGCGATACCCACCCGGCTTTTTGGGACATGACCAGGTTGGCCGGTTTGATTCATTGCGAATGGTTTTTCGGAGCCTATGGCCCAAGAGATTGGACATGGATCAGTCCTTCCTTTGGGTGGCTGAGGTGCAACAAGTGAAACACAGGGCAAGTGCCCATCAATCCTAAGTGCAAGCCGCACAGGTACACAAAGAAATGCTGCAGGGCATACAACTGAACACACCCATACCTCTGCCCATCTGCACACCTCCTTTTGGCCAGACTCCATCGACAACTTGCTGTACAGTGGTCAGTTGCATGAAATTCTATGGCACAGCAACTCTTTGCCCACAAGGGTGTGCCCGCAAAGTAGTTCATATGGCACGCAACTTCAGGCCGGAAAAAACATAATGCTGTCAATTATCAAATGATATCAAATGAATCAAATGATGGGGAATTCATGGGAATTCCAATTCCTGACCATATTTCAACGTTTACAGACCATTTGCGATTCAATGCATGGCACACAGCCAATGACTTGCCATGTACAGCTCTAGAGCTGTCCAGCCAGGCTTGGCCCCCTGGGGGTTCACCACGAAATGAACCCGAGGCAATCAGCACCCTTCAGCGAACTTAAAACCAATGGGTCATGACTGATCCAGTACCACCGCTAAATGGGGTGGTTTAATAACAACAAAACAGCAACATCTGTACATTCGGGATCTCACATCTTGAGCCTGAACGCACTTAAGCTAAACGAAAGGAAAACTATGGGTCTGGATTGTGGAAACCCAAAGGATCATCCAGAGACTACCTTCAGCACTGCTTCGTAGGCATTTTGAAGCTCCTGTCGCAATGCAGTCGAACGGTTCAACCGACAAGCCGTAGCCAGAAGGCCAGGTGCTGGTGTCTATTCTTCCCACCCCTCACACCAAAATGCGAGGCAAGTATGACCCCCTAGTGACTCTCAGACTGCAGAAAAAGGTGTGACTTGTGTTTTTGTTTGGTTCCTTTCTCTCTATATACGGTACATCTTTAATTTCATCCTCGTCCACATAAAACAGTATCAAAAACTACAAGTTGATCGTAGTTGGCCACTGTCTTCATCACTGAAACGCACGGTCTCCTGGAAAGCTGTCTTAGATCCTCCAGGTTTGTCTGGGTGCATGGCCAGTGCGAGCTTGCCTAAGAACGGAGCTGCCATCATATGTGCATGCACAAGGCGGTGGCGGAAGTTTCAAAAATAGGAAACCTATAGGAGAGGTTGGTTGTTGTGAATCAGGGATGGCAGAGCGAATCCACTGATGGACCGAAAGGTGCTTGACGTCTCCTCTCTTTCGCTCTCTTTCTCTGACTATCTACCTACC
>Ga0126342_10014669_pt1 | contig 13809 bp, 7 predicted proteins | sample Cyp1metagenome_FD_92528 | JGI IMG/M metagenome (GOLD analysis project Ga0126342, IMG submission 92528) | Coral microbial communities from Lord Howe Island, Old Settlement Bay, Australia - Cyphastrea 1 metagenome | ecosystem: Host-associated > Invertebrates > Cnidaria > Coral ...
GACATCTGAGAAAAGGATTAAACTCGATTTTAATTCTTCTGATACATGCCCAGTAGGTTGGAAACTAGAGAAGAATTAAATTCAGATTTAATCCCAATTGAATTTGATTTCCAGTCCTATTTCATACAAATAATATCAAATAATGTATGTATATTTCTATATATATATATATACATACACTGTATCTACATATACATTGTATACATATATACACATTGGTGATTGAATCCACACCCCACGCTATGTGTCGCTATGTTTGAGGCGAGCTCCTGGTCGCCCTCCACCGCGCTCCTGGCTCCAGAATCTCCTGAAATTTGCCGAAGCGTTCCAGGGCAAAGAAGCGATCCTGGCGTGATGGGCCCAATGGGATGTCGCTGATATCCATGGTATATTTGTCGGCACTAGTGGACATTAATTAGGTACACTTATATCTATCCCCTTAGATATCAGTGGTATATATATATATATACTGATGGTTCAAACATGTGTTTGAAAACATTGGATATTGTGGGGTTATATGATAACGATGATATACTGAGATCAGAATGAACACATCGTGACCGCTGGCGCTGCTATTGCTAGCAAAGAACCGCAGTCGGTGACCAATAGTGACCGCAACAGGCCCAAGATGTTTAGACCATGCATATATATATATATGTGTATGTATATATATATGTATCTCTATATATATGTACATGCACATCACTTATACCTAAGGGGATAAAGATAAGTATACCTACCTAATATCATTCGAATCTAAGGCTTCCAAGATGGTAGACCCAGAGCTGCCTGTGGGACGATCACCAAGCAATTTCCGCAGGGTAAACATCCCGTCCTCGGATTTGATGGTGAAAGCATGGTGATGAGCTAAAGCCAATGGAGAAAAGCCAATCATAAACCATTAAATGGGCATGGATCCAGTGTTTCCAGTGTTTCCAGTGATATAAACCAAGAATATCCAGTGTTATGGTCAGCAATGCTGACCATCCCCAAGTTGGGCAGGTGAAAAATGGTCATCCACACCAGCACTATGGGTGAAAAAAACCCTGGTACCCACATGGCTATTGTGGCCGTCCCAAATGGCTGGTGTAGCTGGATGTGTCCCAGCCATGGCTGGTAGTAACAGTTTTTCCAACCAATTCTGCGAGGTCAGCAGCAATTCTGGCTGAAAAACACAGCGAGTCACCACTCTGAAACAAGGTCATTTTGGGATGTTCTTCCCTACAAATCCTCATATATTTGCCTAGAAAGTAATATGCATATATATATATGTGACATATATACATATTATATATAGACATTAACTTACAGATACACATACATATGCATTAATCATACTCTATTGAGGGGACCATGGCATGATCATTGCAGCCAAGCATCTCCTCCCTGGCCGGTTGCTGCCCATCAGGATGGACGCGCGCCATAGGGCAGCAACGAGGTGACGCTGAACATTTAGAGGTCTCCAACGGGTATAACATACAGAGTATATACATGTACATATAGGTCTCACATGTGCATCTTATACATATAGCCTATTCCAGGTATTCGATATACATATATATATATATATATACATACTCTATATATAAATAGATATAAAATAGGCTATATTATCGCCCAAAATAGCAATGTCACTAGGAAATAGCCAACTGATTAAGAGGAATATGTCCATTTATTTGAGAAACCCATCAGTTTTCAAACATGAATTCAGTTCGACCATGGATATCCAGAATTGCAGGGATGTAGGAGAAGCATGCATTGGATAACTCAGAAGGTTCCCGTTGGACAAATGTGTCATGGCCACACCAAATGGGGTACTCACCATGCGTTTCACCTGGATGTTCATCAGGTACCATGGTTGGGCCAGCTGAAACTGACGCAAAGAAAATATGCGCAATGATAAATGGATTGGTTTAAGGGAAAATCTACAGCAAACCATGTTTTTTTACCATCAACTATAGGCTATAGGAATTCCCGTAAATCTTCCCTCAAACCAATCCAATAAAATTACCAACGAGGCATGTTTGGTGGCATGCCAAAAAAGGAAGTGGCGCAGTGGCACTTAAGGCAATGTCAAGTGTCTGGGTTCAAATATCACCACAAATACACCATCCAACAAAAAACGCAAAGACGGTTGCAGAATCGAGGGGAAGGCCAGGCTCCAATATATCGATGGGTATCATGGATTTCAGGCTTTGCCTGCAGTGGAACTCATGGAACACATCCTGAATAGAGCCCACTAGATTGATGGTATGTGGAGCATTGTTTTATCTTTCCATACATCAAGAATATTCCAGAATATCATGTCACTGTATTCCAGAATTCCAGAATATGATGTAAAGCATACTGCATACATTTATACAGGAGCACGCAAATAGGTAGACAAGTTGTTCCATGTATTTTGATAATGATATTTACATCGTTTTACATCTATTTACCTTGTAATGTCCAGGCTTGCAATCTGCCTATCTCTTTGGTGGTTGCTGAAACGTGGGGCACTGCAAACCTTGAATCGAGCACTGAACAAATCCAGCTTGTCAGCCTTAGCAAGACTTTCTGTGGGAACTGGATGGAACTCGTGGCTTTGCACGAGCGAAGCTGGTAGCACTTGGAGATGGCGGCTCTTCTACGCGCTGCTGCTGAGTTGGTCTTTGGCTTTCTCGGTGGCTGAACCTCCAGAGGTGCGCGTGAAATCGCTTAGATAACAAGACTTTGCGGTGGGTCAGTACTCCAAGTTGAATGCCAACTTTATTTCCGTTTGAATGCAACCAAAACATGCTATCATCAGATATCTGTAGGTTGATCATGTAGCATAAAACGACATTGACGAATCAACCAGCGAAGCAATCCTTGATGGAAACAACACACCCTTTCTATTGTCACCCAACCCACGCACCCCTTTCCATGCCCAGGCTGAGATACCCTGCAAAAACATTGAACAATTCTCCATAGAAGTTTCAGATAATCCACAATCTCCAACCATTCAGGGTCGCTCCAACCCATGGTGAATCATAGCCACAAGGGGTGGACATTGACCATTTTTACCTCTTGATTTTCCCTGGAGAACTCTCCCTTCTGGGATGTTGGCAACAGCGCTTTGAAGACCCAATGGGCCCAATGACCCAATCTTTGCATTGCAGATCTCACCAGTGCTGAACCCATCTGCAACCTACCGGGAAAGCAGAAACCAAGCAGCCATCCAGTAGTCAAGGTAGTCTTCCATGGCGATGGAACATAAAATTGTCATGAACACCCCCCTGAACCCCCCTTCATATCAAACATAACAATAGGATGCAAGACATGTACTGTAAAATACTGTAAACACATCTTTCATTTTTGAGTAAGGTTGCCACAGGGTCCACTACTTCTACATACTTCTACAACCTCTACAGTTTCTGCTGAGGGGTATTTACAGTAGCTTTGAAACTTACAGGATAGAGAGAAAGCCACTGCACCCTTGGCCTTCACTCTTCCAGAACTCGCAGGTGCTTTGGCTGGTGGTGGAACAGAACCTTGAGGCAAGGCGCTTGGGGCCCTTGGGATGTCTTTTGCTCACCATAAATCATGGCCGTTCTGGGAGGGTCATATCCGTCAGAGTTGGCCAGAATGGTTCTACCCAACTCAACAAAAGTTGTGATTTATCAAAATTTACCATCTGGTTACTTAACATAGCTATGGTATAGATGGTCCATTTATAGATGATCGTCCCAGATATAAATCTCCATTTAGTTCGGGGATTTTCCATGGGTATCACTATTCGAAGGTTCCTTAAAATGGGGATACTCCCCAATCATCCAAACTTAGACTATTTTAGGATTGAAACCCATGGGTTTTGGGATCCTCCATTCTAAGAAACCACCATTTATCACCACTTTGGGGAGTCATCCTACCATATTCCTCCATGGGCCGGGATGCATGGACGTGCCCACACAGCTCATGCCACCGTTGCGAGCTTGATGTGGTCCCCAACCACCCTGGGTCCAAACACCTGAGGGTGATCCCCCCTGGAGACGTGCCAAATATTAGGCAAATATGGTTGCTTTAGAAGAACAAAAATCAGCAAAATCGTGAACTAGTTCAGTGCACTTCAACGGAACGTATATTTATATTTGGTTTTGATTCCCGGTACATGAATGGAAAAATTGACACATTGTAGCCTCTCCAAAATCCTGAAAAGGTGACCTTTTTATGCCTTGAATGGAAAAGGATGAGTGACTGTGCCAGATCTTGAAGGCGCTCAAACCCAAGGATATCTCTCATGACAGCCCCTCATGAGGTTCCGTTCCATCTGGAAAAAGTGAATCATTGGGGATCATCATCATCCCAAATGGATCCAAATGGGGTAAAAACAAAAAATAAACCACCAGAGAATAAAAGATAAAAGGCTACATCGCCGGGTGCTTAAAGGAATGTTCTGCAGATTAAACAGCACAATGCCAGTAAGTTTTGCAACCCAGTTGAAACATGAACTTGGCACCAACCAGTGTGACATCCGTGGGCTACCAACTTATGTATCAACAGGGTGGAGACAATGGCTGCAGCTGCCTCTGTCGCCTGAGCAGTTTGGGCCTGTCATTGCAGGTGGGATGAAAATAAATATAAAACAGCTTGGAAGAGCCACATTTAAACCACATCTCGTCCTAATATTGGTACCATACCAAAACTCTCATACCAATGGGATCCACATTCACTCCCCATCTTTATCGATGCTATTGCTTGGCGTTCAAATCCTACCCAAAGAACTAAAGAACCCCATACCAACCCGAAACATACAGGAATTATATTATACTTTCTTCGAGTGATCCCCACCCTGAAACACTATTCTGACATAGCTTCTGACATACCATCTGGAAGCATATGTGGCATATTTATTTTGACATTCTATCTGACATTCTTTCTGGCATATACTTAACATTTCATCCGGAAGTCTATCTGACATCTCTTCTCACATACTTTCTGGCATATGTTTCGACATTCGTTCTGGCAATCTATCTGGCATCTACTCTCACATTCTATCTCTGGCTTCTTTTCAGGCATTCATTCTGGCATCTATTTTGACATTCTCTCTGACATTCTCTCGCGGCGTCTGGCTGAAGTCCGGCAGTGCCCACTGAGCTCTGGAGCTCGCGGTTGAGCAGGTGGAGGCGGAGGTGGAGGAGGCAGGCAGCATGCAGCTCTGATAAAATCTAGAGACCCTCACCTGGCAGGTGGGGAAATAGAAAGTTGAACAGCTACATAATATTGTATAATATTGTATATATAATAAGATAGAAAATTATCACACATCATCCACGTCATTCCCGCGAAAAAAACATCCTATTTGAAACCTCCAATCACTGTGGCGCCCAGGCACAACCTTGGCTGGACCAAAAGTTGCAATTACTCCTGTCATTTGTCCGACAGAACCTCGGGACATCCACTTCACGTGGCGTAAGCGGCGCGCGCTTGAGCACTTCTTCCCCTCATCAACTACTTGGGAAAATGCCAATTAGAGCTATTAGGGGACTTACCAATCACCAAAATGATTCATTACTTACTGTAGACGTTACTGAGCAGGATGATCATCAATGACCATCCAAGTTTGAGTCAAAAAATGGATGGTTGAATAAATAGTGGAATTATATAAGGATGAAATGACCAGCCTTCTGATTCTGTACCAAACTGAATCCAAACTGAATCCGTCATTCTTGCTTAGCTTAGATCGTATTGTTTTCCTGAACCAACTTACCATTAAGGTGTTTGGTCCATGGATCTGCTGCCATGTTATTAGACGGACAGATTCAACTACTTATTAATCGAACCGTGGATACTCCTTCACATAGCTGATTATACGGTATTATACGTAGCATATTTCCCGCCAACTTTAGATACCTGAACATATCCTCCACGGTTTTTTTCTTCATTACCCAAAAAGATACCACCTGTCACCTGCTCACATCAGCACCGCATGGCCAATGCTTCGCCAGGGAACGAGGAGGAGCCCGCGCAATAACCTGAGCTGGTAGTCTCCCTGGAAGTTAGATAGGAACATCATCCAGAATCCAGTTGTTGTTGATATGCATACTGCATACATATATTGTATGATATTGCCGTGTATATTAAATCTTCGTGTGTATATATATATATATACAGACTGCAATCTTTTATATCTTGGATCCTTCCATTATCATGCTTGTTTGCTGCAGAGCAATAGTAGGTAGGGTCATAGGATCGGCGCTACAAGAATTGTCCAGTGGAAAGATGTCACGGACCATGGGATAAACCTGTGATGTCACGACAGTGACACAGTCGAAAAAAAAGGATATGGAGTTTCTTAAAATGAAGCATCCCCAAGTCACCATGGGTTCCAATACTAAAACGACTGGATGATTTGGGGGTATCCCCATTTTGGGAAGCCTCCATATCATAGTTGAACAGTGCTGGACTTTTGGAAGCACAAGACCGGTATAAACTTCTGCATACATGCCACCATAAACTTTTGTTAAGTGCCTGGAACAACACGCATGTGCGCTTCAGGTAAATTTATGTATATCTTAGACGTTTGTCCTTTGCTCAGCAGCCACAGACAGCGTATTCAACACATGTTCTTCATTCCGATGTCAGTGGAATAATTCAGGGATGAAATATGAAACCATCAAATCTACAGGATTACTCTTTGTATCACAGCAAAGAATATTTGGAGTCACATAGCTGCCAGCAACCTGCCAGTGACACGGACCGAGCCCATCCCAGAGCACTAGCATAATGGCACGAGTTGTGTGTGGCTAACATGTTTGATTCATGTTAATTCACGAGTTAATTCATGGGTTAATTCATGTTAATTCATTGATTAACCATGTTAATTCACTGATTTTCGTGGGATGGGATTGCCATTGGAGTTCCAGCCAAGAATCTCTCCCCATCCAGATTTGGTGCCCAGTTGACCCACGAACAGCCCTTCTGGGACCAGAATTCGCCTCGTGCAGAGAAAGACCATGAACGTTGGTCGATTACCCTCTGGTAACTATGGAAAAGCACCATTTTTAATGGGAAAACTCACTATAAATGGGCCATTTTCCATAGCTATGTTGGTTTACCAGAGGGTAGAGTCTATTGGGGGAAGCAAATTCGTTAAATTATTCCGGAAATGTCTTCGGTCAAAATTCACAAAAAGCATGGAGCCTTGGGATTGAGAAGGCTAAGCCAACAAACTGGAGTCCAAAGGCATATTGTTTTTTCAGAAGTGAACCCAAGAGCGGGATTATATAAATGGTAGGTAGGAACAAAAATGCAAGAAAATTCTACAATCAGTCAACCAGGCACTTGCCAAAAAAACTCCAAGCGGTCCCAATCAAAGGGAAAAATAAATTACGGGTACGGTACATTCATCATCCTATTGACAGACCGACTCAGACTCAACGTCCCCAACTTATAGTGTATTATTCACAAAACATCACAACATAATTTCGGTATAGCAGATCTCGGCCATTCCCAGACTTTCTGGGGTCCGGTCCTAATTTTTCTGGCCCAGTGGCAAGTTGATCGAGATGGAGTCGCGCAGAAATTGCTGGTGCCATAGCAGTAGCCGCCACTGGTGTCGTCGGCATCACCTTTGGACGCCTTGACCTCGGATTTTGGGTGCTCACATCATTCCGTAGATGGTGTCTCTGTATGTGTACGTTTACATTGTGTATGTATATATATATATACAGATATAATATAATACAATCTAATTATGTATAGTTATATGTCCGTAGTATATACAATAGAAATTGGAGATGATAGGAGTATACAGTATACATCGGAATGGTGGGAATACCATGGGATACCAAGTGTGCAACCTTCAACCTTTTGTGCCTAAGCTTATCGATAAAATTATCAGAAATTGGTAAATTACGTTAACTTATAATTAATTATATCCGTATGTTTTGTACTTTTACTGTGCTATGGGTGCTTTGAGGTTCAAGGCTTCTACCGTTTCCTGCAGTTGAATGGACAAGCTCACATCGGCTTCTGCGTGTGAAGGCCCAAATGGCACGATGAATGAAGACAAACGGTAAGTGTCATTGAAGCAATTGCCATCAAATGATATCAAATGTATCTAGAAAGCAAACATTGGGACCACAATGCTCTGACATGCTCTGACAAAGTGGTTTTCTATTGAGGAAAGTCCATTGTTGCGATTGCATACGATTACAGCAACTCTAGCGGTGTTCTATGATGTTCTAGCTGAATTCCCCAACCGATCACTCAGTAGTGGAGGACCTAAGCAACATTGGGAAATTCCACTGTAGCATCCTCTGGGGATCATCCAATCTTCAAAGGCAACTGGGTTTTACCTGAAAACTCTGTGGCCATGGCAAAGATGCACAAAGTTGCACAAACCCTCAATGAGTATGTGACTTGCTCTCTGGGATTTTTCCAAACACTCGGAATTGGAACTTTGCATTGCCGAGTCAGATTGCCAGGGGTTTACCCTCCTCTCCAAACCGGGACCAGTAGACCGAAGTGACCTGCAGGGCACTAAGACTGCACTCCGCACCGCAAGCATCGCTGGTAAGCGCGTCCAAGATCTCTCCTCTGCCTCGACAAAACTTTTTATAAATGACCCAAGATGGGTATGGTTCGAAAGCCTGGTATCCTGGCTTTGCACCTAAAAAAGATCAAAATTTCTGGTAAGTGGATGCCAATTCATCTCCTTGAAATGGTATGAAATGGTATTTTTCTATGTGTATTAATGGAACCCCTGAGCCCCTACAGTAGCACAGTGGAGTTGGAGCCAGCCAGAACTGATGATAGCAAACGCTGAAAGGAGTACCAATCTTGTGCCAAAAACGTTGCTCTACCGCATCATATCACCACAAAGTCTCTAGGCACTTGGATGCTCCGTAGCTAAATGGTCACTATGAGGGCTCGTGTCCTCGGAGTGATCAGAGTTTTATCATTTTATTTGGTTCGCCCGTGTTTGACACACACACATACGCATACACCAAGAAGGCAACTATGCCTCATTCTTTTGTGGGCAGTAACCCGTGAAAATGTCTGTGCACCTATTTAGAATGTATATTATAATGTATATATATGTATGTATGTATGTATATATATGTATATATATATATGTATATATAAATACCTCTATATGTATATATATATATACAGTATTTGTAAATATAGAACACACACATATATATATATGTGAACATGTATATTTCTATATACATACATGTGTGTGTATATATATATATGTATGCATATACATATATGTACATTCTGTATATATATATATATGTATATAATATAGTTCTTGAGCTATAAATCCTGACCGAGACGCCCGCAACGAGTGACAGCAAGAAGATACCTAGAATCGACCAAACGGGACCCGGCCGATGGGGGGTCTATCATGGCATCCACCCCAAATAGATGTGATAGGGGTGTCTCAAAATGAGACACATGATAACATGATACTCCCAGATAGGTGATTAGATGTGATTAGCCAAATTGGAGGTACCCTCATTTCCCACAAAGTTTTGACTTGGTGGGGTTGATTCCAATTCGCAGGGGAATCCATTGAGGGACGTGCTAACCATAGTTGCTATGCGTTTCAACGGTTTTAATCCATGCTCAAGACGGTTTCATGGATCATGCATGCTCCAAGTAAGGTCTGAGTTGTTAGATAAAGTAACACTGAGGAAAATCATAGGTATTCATAGGAGAGAGGGACGTTGCCGATGAGGATGATCTCACAATGATGTGGTCTTTGTCTTGGTATCAATGAACATTCATGATATTATTCAGCAGCATAGGAATCAGAAAAACTTTATCGGACGGTGTTCAAAAGCAAAATCATACAGTCTGAATTCTGAATATAAATGTATATATAGACACATACTTGTCTTGTAATGTGTGTGTGTGTGTCCCTATTTATACAAACACTCTATATGTATATATATATGTCGCAAACGTGTTGAAATAAAAGGCATTAATCTAAATTAAGGTCACTATCTGAGCGCAGGCTTGGCAAAGATGGCATTTGTGTGTACTGCTTGTAGTTGTCACACTTGGATGTTCCTTCCCAGTTAGGCAAAAAGCAAACGGGAAAGCTCGACCCAGATCAATAAAGCACAATAACAAAACAACAATAATCCTTGTATATACATACTATTAGCCAATATGACCCAGAACATTTCAGCAAGATAGCAAAAATAACACAATTCATCCTCGTACATACTGTAACCCAATATGAGGCAAATGTTTCGACCGCCCAACCCACCAACCAACTCTCTTTTAGTACGAAACTATCCAATCATTCCGGTAGTGAATGTTGCTGCATATCATCATATCCATCTAACATATTCTAACATCATCGAACGTCATATATCCTCAACCAGTCAACAGCCACCAGCTGGCACCAATCTTTCATTCTCAGCTGCGAAGAGCCCACATGTCAGCAGAAAGGGTGGACACACTGACAGAAGGACTAGTTGCGGTGAGCCAAAGGAAGCCGCAGAGATTTTCCAAGGCATTTTTTTTGAGAAATCCTTGGAAATTGTGGGATAACATTAGGTCATTCAAAAGTATTAAAAAGAAACTGTTGGCTTACCTCACTGACACCCCACTTCCCAACCAACATCTCAGAGTATCCCAACACTTCTCTGGGCCCAGGTTACCATCACACCATCAGAATCAGTCGAGAGAATCGGGAGAATCAGCGCATTTTGTGAAACGCACATTTATAAAAATCATGCCAACTGTGTAAGGGTGTGTAAAATCGATTTAGACAACACAGAACTTTAAAATGCTTAAAATGACTGAAATCACGAATCAGCAGCCAGAGTGGTTGCTCTGTGTGAGAGCAAAAACCATGTGAGCAAGGTTCAGAACCTGCTGCGCGTCCCGTCAAACAACTGGTTGGTTTAGAACGGACTTCCCAATTCATGGGTTGTGATCATCCCCAATATCCAAAGCGCAGTATTACCCCCGAACTGATCATGAAGCAACCATCATTTATATTCATTTATCACGTACACTTGCATACCCAAATCATGGGTGAAACTGAAAACATGGTAAAAACCCTATGAAATATTTATCACCTACATCCACTTGTATATCATTGTATATCCATACCATGGGTAAACACATTTAAAACCCTATGAAATGACGAACAAATCAATCATCAATAGGGGTGTCTCGACCCGCCGAGGCCTGTCACAAAAGGGGCGCCCGGACAGTCTGTTGCATGTCGTTGCAGCTCTTCTGTGCTGTCTCCGTGCCCACGATTAGCTGCCTGACGCAGGACGCGATTTCGAAATCGCGATATCTCACATAGAAATTGGGATGAAATGGGCAAATTTAACCACGAAAAGTGGGAAAACTAAGGGATATATGTACATATAATATAACAATCATTGAGAAACCACATGTAAATTAACGGGATCTAATGGGGTATACAACTAACAACATGGAAATTCATGCGGAATAGTAACAACTCAAAATCGCAAAATAATGAGTAAATCATGGGATATCATTGGATACATAAGCAACGATAATGGGATATTGTATGATATTGTTCAATTGGACTTAATGGGGAATACCCGCCCAAAAAAATGCATTTAATGGGACTTAACCAACAATCATCATAAATTATATGGATATAATTGGGATATATATATATATATCATTATATAATCATCTTAAGATGAAATGGGTGCGTCGTGTGTCTGATAACGATGTATATCCCCCAAAATTGCAATTTTGATGAAAAAAAGTGGATTAAGGGGTACCCTATCTTCCAACACACCAATATGCGGATTATCATGATATACCATGAGCTGCCTTAAACAATTCGGAAGTCATTCACATGAGAATCAGGTGTGCATGGGGATGTGGCACCTGCTGGCCAGGATGACCCACCTCCATTGAGCACCAGAATAGGATTTGGTGATGCTGACAACTCAACAGGGACAAGCAACTGAAACCAACAACCAGTTGAATGTACCTAACCTCCCAATTTAACTAGGTTGGCAAACAGTAGCTCCTTGGTTTCCCATTTCGCAGGAGGAGGATACAACCATAGCTCAGCTCACCCCTCCGTTCACCACGAGGTGGTCACACGGATGAAACATATGTGGGGGTTTCCTGTTCCAGGTTCTGAAAAAAAAACACACACACCAATCACCATGGTTGATAATTAACTCAATTTCACAATTCCAATGGTCATAAATGCGGGTGCAACCATTTTTTTGGGGGAACCTCAAAGTCTGGGATATGATATCATAATGATAAGGCTCTACACCATCTCAAAATAAAGAGCTTGCTGTCAAGCTAGCCTGGCTTTGAAGGAAAAAACGGTCTAAGGCCTTGAGCCTCCCTTTCAGTTTCAGCCTTTCTCTGCTGGGTCATGTCTTATGATGATATTTGCTAGTTAATTCTACCATAGAAGTTTGCCATTTCAGCCCTGATTTGGGGATCCAACGTGTTGTTTATCTCTTTTTTGCCAAGCAATTTTTGGTGCAAAATATCAAAATCAGATTTTGCCAGGTAAGTCAGATTTTGCCAAAATCAGATAAACCCCATTAACTATCATGAACTATTAAGATGTTCTTGACCTTTTAGCACTGCCCCGCATCGCTGGGTTCCGCCGGCCCCATTCCGCCGCCAGTTCCTTGACTGTCGCCTGACAAAATCTGTGAGAACTTTGCAGGGACTCGTTTGGCAACGTTTGCGCAACATCATTTTGGAACATTTCATATTTTCTGAACTATAAAAAACATGGAAACTTCCAAATCCGTTTTTTTTCGTGATTTTGGCTTGATCACTCAACTTGCCGTCTTTGCATCAGCACTCCCCATCCTTTTCAACACCTCCCAATTTGGCTCAAGTCTCAGATGCCCTCACACGAAAATATGTTTCTGTTGGCTGATCAAACCGTTTTATGGATCCACACACAACCCAATGAGTCACCAAAATTGACCCAACCATAGCAAGAAACATACATCGTTTTTATCACTGCACACATGGAGGTTTCCTAAAATGGCAGTACTCCCAAATCATCCATTCTCATAGGATTTTGCATTAGAAACAACACATTTTGGGGTATTCCCATTTATGGAAACCCGCAAATTGCGCTTGCGCCACATTCCCAGACTAAGCTCAGAGCATGGAATTTGGGACAAATCTGCCTGGCCGAGTGTCACCTACTTCATCAAAAAAACTTGGTGGTTGAAAATAACTGGAAGACTCGCGGGAAAAAACCACAGATATTCATAGGGATGTTCACAAATGATAAAAATTCCACACGGGGTGATTTTTTAAGTCAACAAACTTCTCACTTTAAATGTTGGATTGGAAGAAATGCAAACCTTATTGAGGTTGAAAAGGTGCCAACGGCTGAGTTCCGCAGGGATGTGTGGACTGTTCATGTCTAACCGGAGTGACATGTCAGGCCTTGGGTCATAGTATGTGCGTTACCTTTTTATCATCATCCCCTCTCACACCTGCCAAGTAAGGGTCCCTCTAGATTTTTTTCTCCTTCTTATTCTTCTCCTTATTCTTCTCCTCCTGGTTGTCTTCTTCTTCCTTCCTCTGCCAGCTCGTCGGGACTGTGGGCATGAATCCGAGCCATAGGGAGCTCCGCATGCAGTTCTTGATGCAGCTGGGCAGATGTCGATGTGGACCCGAACCAGCTCTGGATCGCCTGGGTTCGAACACATGCCAGAGAAAATGCCAGATAGAATGTCAGACAGAATGCCAGAATTTCATGTCAGACAGAATGCCAGAATTTCATGTCAGACAGAATGCCAGAAAGACTGCCGAATAGAATGTCAGAGAAAA
>Ga0126342_10014670_pt1:0-12500 | contig 13809 bp, 11 predicted proteins | sample Cyp1metagenome_FD_92528 | JGI IMG/M metagenome (GOLD analysis project Ga0126342, IMG submission 92528) | Coral microbial communities from Lord Howe Island, Old Settlement Bay, Australia - Cyphastrea 1 metagenome | ecosystem: Host-associated > Invertebrates > Cnidaria > Coral ...
CTGGGCCGCCCGTGTTGGGCCAAGTCGGGCCCATGTTGAGCCATGTTGGGCCCATCTTGGGCCTATATTGGCCCAGGTTGGGCCTATGTTGGGCTATGTTGGGCTCATCTTGGGCCCATGTTGGGCCTATGTTGGGCCTATGTTGGCCTATGCTGGGCCTATGTTGGCCCATGTTGAGCCATCTTGGGAGCTATGTTAGGGCCATGTTTGGGCAATCTATGTTGAAACGATCTTAAGATGCCAATTTTTCCGCCCCGGGCCCCCTCCTGGAGACCAAAACCAGGTAAAAACCGATGTTTTTAACATCGCCAAGATGAAATTCCTTGCCGCCGAAGGGACCAAAACACCGTAAAAAAACGATGTTTTTTAACACCGCAAGCAAAATACACCGTAAATTACAGAAGCTTCAGTTGACACGGAGCCCCCTTCGGGGTGAACACGGGGTGGGTCGGCGGCTTCGGTTACTACCGAAGGCCTCTGGCAAGGACACGGGCTCCGTGGCCGGCGCCCGGATTTCTGGTAATGAATAAAAAGAATGTGGTTTCTCCAGAAACGGAGGAGTTAAACGATGCTTTAGACATTAGAAATGGTGGGATTCATCATGATTTCACCAGGAGAAATTAAAGGTTTAAGCATCAAAGCATGGTGAGATTTTACCATCACAGGTGTCCAGCTGCAATGGATCTGGGATCGGAGGATTGGCGACTGGTGGCCGGGACCACAGGGATTAATTCAGAGCCCAATGACCTATGAATGTGTTGGTTGTAGATACCACTTGATGTAACTTAACTATATATATATGTATATATATATGTATATATACATATATAAATATATGGAAATAGAACATATACATCACTTCCAAAAGGAGGTAAATCATGATTCATGAAGTTGGCTAGGTTTCTGCCAAACAACTGAACGCGGTTAGATGCTGCAACTGTCTAGCGCCTCAAAGAATAGCTGAGTTCCCAAGCTAAACGTCACGAAGTTTCCGAACCAATCCAGGTCAGTGATTCGCCGATAAGTTTCTGTTGGGTTACAACCAGGCTAACGATTGGATTTGGGATGATTTATGTATATATAATAATAGGCATATATATTTGATATGTATATAATTATATATAATTTATGTATATATATATATATCAACATCTGATATATGTTGATATATGATATATGTAATATCTGATATATGTGTATACAGATATACATATACATAATAATTAATGCATGTACATATGAAATTGGTCAAACTAGACTTAACTAGACTAACCACACATCATCGGGTGCCTCGCGCCTCAGGGACATCGGTGGCCGATCCCTAAGCGTTGGCGACCTCTTGGTGGGACGAGGGGAGGTGCGACAGGGACTTTGCCAGCAAAATGGTGACGTTTTTAGCAGCAAAACCATCACAACCATGTGGCATGAAAAATTGGATTTTTTTTCGAACATTGAGGGATGAGAATAATCTTTAAGGATTTATATACCCATTAGAAAGGTTTCCATGATGGAATGGATGACTGTAAACCAGAAAAGATATGTTTTAAGCGTAGCAAATATGGGGATTTGACCATCAAATTCCAAGAGATAAGGAACGCATGAAATTTTGCGACGTTGGGTGGGAGTTCCTCTATGGTAAACCCTCCTGAGAAGGTGAACCATGTTTTTTTTTGTGGATCAGGTCAAGATTCAACCCAATAAAAATTACATCATCATTATTATTATTATCATTATTATTATTGTTCTAGCATGTCTTTATTATTATTATTATACACATGTTCTATACATATATGATAAACGGATAGAAAACATACCATATCATGTCTAGACATACCATATCACGTCTAGACATCCATTTATTTATTTATTTATGTATTGCTATATATATATATATATGTATAATGGATTCAGCGATCTTGATAGTCCACACACACAAAAACAACTGTAGGAGGACCGATGGTCAACCTCTGAACGACGTTGGAGCACCGAGATTTCCAACCTGTCACGACAGGCCTGGAGAGGAAGGAAGCAACTCCAGCCCAGTGATGTTTGTTGGTTTATGTTACCATCTGGTTATTTAACATAGCCATGGAAAATCACCATTTTTAATAAGTAAACCATCTATTTCTATGGGCCATTTTCACATCTATGTGAGTCATAACCAGAGGGTACTTGGGGTTGAATCCCAGGCATCGTAAGTGGGGAAAAAAATCCAAAAAAACAACGACAGTTCTCCCAGGCAACGAAAGTGGTCAATAACCCAAATATAAGTAGGGTATCCCACATATTGCTGGGATATACTGTTATTGCCCACTTACTAACTGGTATGCGCATCCAAGTACCCCATTTGACCAAAGAAGCACTTCGGGGGAGTAGTTCGGGGTAACACAACGATGAAAACAAGGATGAAAAATGGCCGCCTCAGTTGTAACTTGGTTTATAAAATCCAACTGTCCAACTGTAGATATATCCACTGCACATCGAATTGTTGGCCTAGTTACAAACTCACCTAGCTATTGTTTGAGGGCCCTTGTTACCAATGGTTTTCCAGCAAACGAAGGGAACATTACCTGCCATCTTGTGCTTTCGCGTTTTCCACGACTTCATGGAGAGCGATTGGGGGTTTGACCATGACACACTTTTGATGACTATCAGAAACTAGTCACAGACACGGCAAGAAATCATACCCGCTTCAGCCATGTCGATATTTTTTCAAACCGACCATTGGCTTTAGCAAAGAAGCCGCTTGAACGGTGCTGATTTCAGGTCAGCGAGGAGATTCTGATTCTCCCAGGTGAAGTAAATCTGGGGATGGGTGGCTGGAGATGAAGCATGCAGGGACAAACATATTTGGAGAAATTCATTTTGGTGTGCACCCAACAACATTCGGTGAGAGGACTTTGGTTTTTGTGTCATACGTTTAGATTTTAGACCATCACACCTTCCAATCTCTGCATGATGGTGCCCCCCAGTTATAAGTTGGTTTATAAACCCCATGAACTATAGTTATATCTGCCATAAACCATAGTGAAATGGGAGTTTTTTGAACCAACTTAGCTAACTATGGGGCACCACCTTGTAGGTTGTCTCCATTTTTACTTGGCCGTCTTCAGGAGGTCTGTTCGGTTGAAAGCCATTTTTGCAGCGAATCCCCTCTGGCATTCACCCAGCGTGATGGAAAACCCACCGAGTTTTTGATGATTTTCCCATTGGAAGCTTCATTTGACAGGGCATGTTAACCATAGTTTCTACGTTTCCACGTTTGAGTGCTGGTAAGATACCCTCTGGTAAACGTTTACATAACTATGGAAAATCACCATCTTTAATGGGTAAATCCACTATTTCAATGGCCATTTTCAAGTTCGCAAACTGTGACAGTTTACCAGGTCGGGTAACCTTTTTCGTTCGGTGAATCTTTTGCTGCCCCGGCGCTCCGGCGCAGCTCGCATCTCTGCGGTGCGACGGCTTCTCATTCGCTGCCGCGAACGGCTGCTGCAGTGGCTGCCCTTCTGAGCACCCGGTGACCCCACCATGGGATGAACCAGTCGACCTCTCGGCGAAAAAAAAAAGGGCCGCAGCTTGATCTTAGGGAACAGCTTTTATTTTCAGGTTAGTGAATTAACAGAATTTACCAGAATCTATGGGCCGAACTTGGGGTATCCTCCAGTGGCAGTGCCAGAACGTTGGGGGTGCAAGGGTGATGTTCATGGGCAGTTTGTGGGATTCTAACCTTCTACAAGTTGGGTGTGGCTCTAGAACTGTGGTGAACAGCATTGAACAGCCATTTACTAGTGGGACTGCCCCAAGAATGATCTCTTGAAGCCGTGTGTTTTGTGGGACTGCGCCAGGTCAATGGCCACGACAGCAGAGACCCTGCAAAGTTGGTGGATGGGCCCTTCATGGTGCTGCAGGCCGATGAGAAATAGGGGTGAACCCCGCTTCACCAGCCCAACATATTTTATGATACTGGGTCAAAGGTTGTGGGGTAAGCTGTGTGTCATGCGGTGGGGTAAGATTATAGGTTGTGGCGTAAGTTACCACCCGTACTCGTAGGAGAAACACATAGAGAAAAATAATAAATTGATCTGGCCGATGGCTGATGGCTTGTTTTTATATGATTTCTTGAGGGATTCGCCAAAGCTACCCGTCGCCACTGGCGACTCTGCATGGATTTCGCTTGTGTCAATGGTTGCCGAAAGGCTGGACACATGGATTTTTCAAAGGGAAACCATCCTTAGAAAATCCTGGTTTCACACTTTTCTGTATCTTTTTGGGGGTTTCTATGGATGTTTGGTTTAAACCTCACTTTTCAAATGCTGGTTTTCAGAAAATGCTTAATCCATCTGAATCCGCTCAACATCGCGATGTTTATGGAAGGAACTACGAAGAAGTATGTAGGTCGTGGTCCATTTTTTGAGTCTTTGTTCATGGGTCCCACATTTTCAGCCGCTGGACCGCGGGACGACCATGGCGGGCGGGCTTTCCGCTTTCCCCAATGGATCTGTTTTCTGATCCTGTGAGCCCATTATGGTGCTGCAAAGCCATCAGAAAAAACGGATTTTACCATGCAATTTACCATGCAATTCATGCAGGATGGTGCCCCCCAGTGATGTGAACGTTGGTTAACAAAAACCCCATTATATAACTATAGTTATATCTGCCATAAACCATAGTTATGGGAGTTATAAACCAACTTAGCTAACTATGGGGCACCACCGTGGCGCTTTTTTACCGCTGAAAATTAGGGATTGCCCACAGAAATCCATGCGAAAAAGGGACATCCAGGTGCTGAGCACATGGAACTTCGAAGTTCTGGGGCATCAACTGACTGTCTCAGACATCAAAACCCTGGACATGTGCCCCCGGGCTCTGGTGACTTTGTGGGTTACTTTTTGGGCATCCGCGATGACTTGGGGTAGTTGTTTCATGTTGTTGAAAAATCACTGTATTTGTATGTATTTGTTGCTTACCCTCTGGTAAACGTTTACATAACTATGGAAAATCACCATTTTTAATGGGACAACTCACTATAAATGGCAATTTTCAATAGCAAACTGTTAGTTTACCAGAGGGTAAATTGTTATCATCACTGTAACATCACTATTTTTTTGGAGTGCTGAAGGCTACAATTTTTCGGGGAGCAAGAACCATGCCACGAGCGCTTTTGGCTCTGGCATTGTGGCAATGCTGGGCATTTTGGGGGACAACTGCTACCAGCCAAGTCACTGACCCTGACCAGCCCTCGGCTCAGCGGAGGTACATGAAGTGCTCGGCTCAGCGGAATCGGATGGCTGTTCTATCGAGTTTCACGTGGCTTCAATTTTTGATGCTCAGTGGCTCTGGTTGGCGATGTGTACATTTATAATATACATATTATATATATAGTTATAATATATATATATATATATATATATATTATAATATGTGTATATATATATAGTCTACTCATACGTATATAAATAGCTGTATATAGTATAGTTATATCTCTATATATGCATATATCATTAAATATACATATACATCTACACTTATATAAATATAGTCTAGTATATATATATATAAATCTCTGGACACCCTAAATTTGATGGGCAAGTTGCAGCTGCGGAAAATCCTTCAGGATCCCTCGCCAGGGTACCCCAGGGTATCATTGGTTGATTAGGAAATCATTGGTTGGCATTGATCAATAGGGATTCAAACATTGATTATAAGATTTCTTTTCTTTTTTTTTAATAGGGATTTAACTATCAAGAATAGGGATATAATAGATACACCCAGGTTTATTGAAACGTGTCAGCGAGAAATCCCCTGAAGATTAACGTTTCTAGCTGGTAAAATCATCGAACTAATTGGTGGATTTTCCATTGCTACCTTTGATTACGGGAGGGTAACCACTCAACATTTCTTCGTTGGATTGGCAATTGATCAGTGATAGTGACAATAAGCGGCATCAAAAATCAATGATATCCACGGATATCATGGGTTAATTATTGGTACATCTATGTTACAGTAATATTGGCACTACTGTAATCATCGAAACCACCAATCATCCCATAAAATTCATCATGGTACCCGGGCCGGGCCCTAGGGTAAATACACAAAAAACGTGGAAAAACCGTGATTTCGGACAATGATCTGCATCTCTGGTGGCTTTTCCACACATGGTTTTCTATGTTTACAGGAGGCTAAATGGCGTTGTCTGAAGTTTTAGGTGGGAAACTCCCAACTCCAATGGACGATTCTCATGATCTTCATTTTTAAGGATCATTTGGAGGATATACAACCCATTTTCAGACTTATTTTTGGGATTCATCACCATTAACCATCATTAAACCATCATTAAACCTCCATTAAACCACCACTTCCCATGAGTTTCCTGAGAAATTCATAGGATTTCAGCCGTTTTCAGCGCCGGAAACCAGGCGTTGTAAGCTGGGCCCCTTCCGCCTGGGTCGTGCTCTGGAGCTCCTCAGCGACAACTCGCCGGAGGCCGGCGATTTGGAGCTGATTGAGTTGCAAAGAAGTCATATAACTATGGTTTATGGTACTTATAACTATAGTTACTGGGGCTTTTGTTAACCAACTCAATCAGCTTTGCAACTCAATCAGCTCATAGTTTATGGTACATAACTATATATAACTATACTGACTATACTGTTTATGGTACACGTGTGTATATATATATACATACACACACACACACTCTCTCTCTCTCTCTATATATATATTTATGTGATTATATGTGTGTATGTAATGTAATGTAATGGAACGGAATGGAATGGAACGGAATGGAATGCACTGTAATGTATGTGTATGTATATGTATACGCATATGAATATATATATATATATATACATAGATAGATAGATAGATAGATAGATAGAGTTCCTAGTTATACCACCTGCGGTGACAGGGGTTTACCACTGCGGTCAACGCCGCAGGCGCACCAGGAGCTGGAATCCTTGCGGAGCAAGGCCCGGCGACGCCTTGATGTGCGGAAGCCCGGCCCGGCCCCGTGGGCGCGCGGCGCCGGGCGCTGGGCGCTGGTCGGCCCTGTTTTGTAATAAGCCAAAAGGGATAAGACGTGATAAACATGAGATAAACACGATAGACTGATAGATTTTGAGGATCAACTTTGATAAACATGGGCATGGGCAAAAGCTATGTAAAACCTGAAGGTTTGAAGCAGCTGTAACCCATGAAAACCGGAAAAACACACGGATTTGTTGCAGCAAGAGATGGAATCTGTCAACTGGAGAGGGTAGCGTTTTGGAAAAGAAGGGGATGGCTTGTCGATTCTTTTGACATTTCACCATCTTCAGCATCTTGGAAGTTGGCATAGATGTCCTCTATTCCCACTGTCAATAGAGGTTTCCCTCCATAATTCTCACTAATAGGTAGATGATACCAAAACGTAGTCACCTGCCCATGGAATTTCCCTCTTTGAGGACCATCTATTGATTCCAGAACTATCCAGAACTCCTCATGGGAACCTTCTGAAAAAGCTGAACATTTATCCACAAGATCTCGAAGTGAAATAGAACTTGAGAAGAATACATCCATGGATGGTTGGAAAAGATAGCCTCTCCGGAAAGTATGCTGGCTTTAGCCCAGTGGATATTCAACTCAAATTTCACAAGAGAATTTACGGCACCATGTGATGGAAGAATGGTGGTCAACAATCATAACAATCCCTATCCAGAAGTATCCGCCGGCGCAACATTGGTACAGGATGGTGCCCCCCAGTTATAAGTTGGTTTATAACCCCCATTAACTATAGTTATATCTGCCATAAACCATAGTTATGGGAGTTATGAACCAACTTAGCTAACTATGGGGCACCACCTTGTAGAGGGTGTCCACCCCAACTTGCTGTGGTTTCGCCCTTCGGAACTTCGCCCTGAAACCTCAGGGATTGAAACACATCCAGCGTGTCCGGATGAACAAATTGGATTTCAATGAACAGGGCACAGGCGCGGCAGGGTGGTCCGGTGGTTTTTTGCTTGGCTTTGGCTCAACCAGATCTACAATGAATAGATCAATGGTTACCGTCTGGTAAACTAACAGTTTGCTATTGAACGTGGCCATAGAAATGGTGGATTTTCCCATGAAAATTGGTGATTTTCCATAGTTATGTAAAAGTTTACCAGAGGGTAACCATCTACAATTCAATCTACAAAAAGATCTTGTCCATGGAATCATGGTTTTTCCCTCGAGTCCATCCACAACAAGAACTCACAACATCCACAACTCCGGGACTGATCAAACAAGCTTCGACATACAAAGTTTCAGGCTGGTGACCCATGTATCTGAAATCACTCGGCCAAACGTTTGGTCCCACAATAAAATACCTAGCATATTTGTTACTTTTCACCCCGACTTGGAAAAAATGTTGGGATTCTCCATTTTCAAAACCGTGATTTGAGGCGTCTCAAAAAAGTCTCGCAGGTGACAGTCCCTCCAATGGATCTGGCAATGCCAGGGAGGCTGGGTTGCTGCACGTGGTGGGTGACTTTGAAGACCCAGTTTCTGGAGGTTCCTCAAATGGGGGTACCCCAAAATGGATGGTTCATAATGGAACATCCGAGAATTTTCCATGGATGATGACTGGGGGTACCCCTATGACTTCGGAAACCTCCATCTCATGTCCAAATGCCTGCCGATTGTATCCTCTACGCTTGCTGGATTATCTATTGTCATCTATTCTAATCTAAGTATCAACTTTGCGGCGCTTGATATTGGCATTTCTTGTAGCGATCAACCGATCCTAACCACTCCCACACCCTGTTCTCGGACGAAGCCAAATATCGGCCAGTTACATTATTCTTTGTGGTAAAGCATCCCTGTTGCTGCTTAGATCATGAAATATAAAAAGCCATTGATGGTGAATTTCCATTGTGTCATGATTATCATATCATGTTAATTATCATATGCTAATGATATGCCATTGATGATTAATTTCCATTGATTATATCCCAATCTTTCACACTGAAATCCCAGTTTTGCGAGCACAGATTTTGACCAGGCTGAAGGAAGCCGACTCCTGAGAGCTTTCCGAAATGGGCCCCCAAAAGATCCCAAAAGCACCATCCAGTCGTCAACGCCCATGGCTTAGTATTGAAACAACCAGCCAGTGATGACTGGCATCCCCCCATTTCAAGAAACACCGAAAAAAACGATATATGTGATATTGACGGTGCTAGAATCCCTTCCACCATTCATATGAAACACCCCCCCAGAAACCATGGTCGATGTATTGGGACCATACAATGAGGATGTTTCATATGAACGGGGGTTATACATATATATATATCATATTGATATTTATATTGTATATACATCTAATCAAAAAGAACAACACTAACAGCAACAACAGCAGCAACAACAACAACAGCAGCAACAACAACAAAAACAGCAACAATCACAATAATATACAATAACAATAACACGAAAATTAGTCGGAACAAGAGTAGTAATTTCATATTGCAAATGACCCTAATAGTAATACAATATGATTTATCATGTAACACATTCATTAGTAATATTGATTGTAAGAGTAGTAAATTTCATATTGAGTAGAAATATTGTAATACAACTAAAGAGTGGCAATCTATATATTTTTCTAATCTGACCCTACTTTAGTCGCAATTTTCGCTGAAGTTCGCCGAGGCAAACATCGCTCTGCCAGGCGACCAGGTCGACCATGGGGTAGGCGGATGGGCACTGGGGCACTGGGTGGATCATCTCACTATTTCTCGGTCAAAAATCCCTGGTTATGGGACAAGTTGGGCTAATCCACTGAAAAAAATCTGGATATACCCTTTGGTAAATTAACATAGACCCTGAACATCACCAATTTTTAGAGGAAACTAATCTTCCAACCCCTATCTACCAAGGTCTATGTTAATTTACTGGAGGGTAACCTACTTAGTAAATGGATATAAATCCACCAAGAATGGTTGGTTACTGTAGCTGGTGACGTGTTAGATGAAATTTAGGCATGAAAAAACATGTTGTTTTTCCAAAGCTAGGTCGTATTACCAGCGGGTACATAAAGCTATACAGTATGATATAGTGATTTATCCTGTTTCATCCAGTCATTTTGAGGAGATTTTGTGGTAAAGTCTCCTTGAAATCACCAGATTCTTGCTACCATCTTGATCAGGCAACGGGACAGCAACGCGGGGTGCCCAGAATTCTGCTAAGATCATTTGTTTGACAAATACCCGGACGTGTCCGTTGTACTTCCAGAATATGTGTTCCCATAAACTGTTAAATTCCCATTGTATCCTATGAATTTATCACTGGTTTATGATTTTATTCCACATCGCCATTCATTTCCCTTATGTCCATCATGTTTCTATTGCATGGTATCGCTAGTTCAGGGCATGGGCATTGGGGGCTCACCAGTTTTCTAGACATCTCAGCGTTGGAAAACACGGGTGATCTCAACCTGGCGCCAAGTTGGCCGCCATGGCACCAAGGCCTATCCTCGGAGTTGGGCACAATGAGCCCTTCGGATCCGAAGGTGAGCCACGGGCGAGGCCATTTCGGGTACGGGTGGAGATAGGAGCTGAGTCGGTGTCGATGTGGTTTACCGATGTTGACACATCAATGTGCCCATCCATTTATCCATGAATACCCTCTGGTAAACTAACATAACTATGGAAAATCATCATTTTAAATGGGAAAACTCACTATAAATGGCCATTTTCAATAGCTATGTTAAATTTCTGGAGGGTATATAGCGATAGACAAGTAGCTTCATAATGTTCGGGATGAGAGAAGGGTTTCGCCGGCCCTCAGGGTGCACTTGCGCCATGCTCCTTAAGGCCCCGGTGTGTATAGCTGGAATCTTCCAAAAAGCTGCTGGTATGGCGGGGCAAAGTCAGTTTTGGCAGCCGAAAATGAGAGTGAATCATACGTAGTGAAACCCTTTAGGGTACCCTCTGGTAAACTAACATAACTATGGAAAATCACCATTTTTAGTGGGTAAATCAACTATTTCTATGGCCATGTTCAATAGCTATGTTAAATTACCAGATGGTAATTTTGTTGTATGATTTTGTCTTCGAGGAGTCACTGAGGTTTTACCCGCGAGCGTTTTTTGTAGCTTTGGCCTTGGACGTTGCGGGAGACTGCTTCAAGAAGGGACCCAACACTGAACAGATCAGTACAATACCAGGGATTTATCGTTTCCAGGGACATTAAATACATTTTAATACTTGGGGGAAGATACTAGTTTCCAAAGTAAAGCAATTGCTCGCACAATACTGGATCATTGAGAGCTCGTGAAAGCCTTATCTGATCACCCTAGGCAAAAAATCACGTCCAAGCGATTTTTTTCTTTCAAATACCTTTTCTTGTGACCATTGATGCAATTTAGATCAATTCAGATGTCCCAAGAATTCGGAACCCCTGCAATCCCCGGTTCCATGCCCAACTGCTAGGTAGCCTTATGACAGGCCTGAGAGAGAATTTGGACTTTCTTTCACTTTGAACGTTGACGCAGTGCGAACCGCGGTTTAGACAATCCTCGAGCACAGTTGCAATAGACACATCCAACACAGCCAACACAGCCATCGAGCTGCAAAGGTCCATCGGTCCATCAGTCGATCTTCACTATAGGTGGTTCCCCCCAGTGATGTGAACGTTGGTTAACAAAAACCCCATGAAAACTAGTTCGTTATATCTGCCATAAACCATAGTGAAATGGGAGTTTTTTGAACCAACTTAGCTAACGAACTGGGGCACCACCTTGTTGGTTTGTTTCAAAACTTGCCGTGTCGTTGCAAAGTACTGTGACTTTTTGCCGATGAATCACACAGCTTCGCTGTGCCAGAATTTCAACACACGACTGAGCAGCTCCAAGAAGCTGCCATGGTAGTGAGGGCACACCACTGGTTTGTTAGCGCATCGCGACGGCAAGGACAATATGAATCAATATGGTACATATGACTCGCGGGGCATTTTGAGGCTTTGTTTAGTACGTTCTGGAGTTTTCATGTCAATTTGTTTCTAAATCCTTTATATTATGCATCTTTATTGTCCGTCATTTTACATATATACAAACATATATATCCGAATCCTTTATCAATTATCAAATTATCTTTATCAATCTTTATCCAATTATTTTTTTCAATCTTTATCCAGCTTTATCTATTTTTATCAATCTTTATCCAGCTAGAAATCCTATGAATTTTCAACATGTTCAATTTCTTGTTGGTTTCCACAATGTGGGGCCCCCTAGTTATAAGTTGGTTTATAAGCCCCAATAACTATAGTTATAAGTACCATAAACCATAGTTATTGGACTTATAAACCAACTTAGCTAACTATGGGGCATCACTTTGCATTTCATTCCTGAGCCTTTGCCGTTCGATGTGAAACTTGGCCTGCGATGTGCCGTCTCCGAGTGTATGGCATCACATGGAGCTGGCGGACTGCGAAAGAGCTCCGCCAGCCACTCCGAAAGGTGCGCCCATCGACGACTGACGAGTTAC
>Ga0126342_10014671_pt1 | contig 13808 bp, 9 predicted proteins | sample Cyp1metagenome_FD_92528 | JGI IMG/M metagenome (GOLD analysis project Ga0126342, IMG submission 92528) | Coral microbial communities from Lord Howe Island, Old Settlement Bay, Australia - Cyphastrea 1 metagenome | ecosystem: Host-associated > Invertebrates > Cnidaria > Coral ...
GTGCTTCGCGCCACAACGGCGTGCACTTTTTCGACATCTCAACTTCCAAAAGTGGTCCGAACCTGGTGTGTTTTGTACATTTTGACTTCGAAATGTGCTTCGCGCCACAACGGCGTGCACTTTCTCGACATCGCAACTTCCAAAGGTCGTCCGACCATGGTGTGTTTTGTACATTTTGACTTCGAAATGTGCTTCGCGCCACAACGGCGTGCAATTTTTCATCTCTCCTCTGGCCAGCTGGCTCCGCACCCGCCGCTTTAGCGAGCCTTCTTTTGAACCCTCCAGAGCCACAAATCATTGGAAAAACACAGTGTTTCGCGACTTTCCTACCTTTCGAGCATCTGCATCTTCTGTCTTCTTACTCTTTCTCTTCTACTCTTCTTTCTTCTAATCTTTCTCTTCTCTGTGCCTCTTCCCTGCTCTGCTTTTCATCTCTCCATATTGTCGGAAGTTTGACTTCTAAACTTCCTTCGATAATTCAATAAAATGGTTAAAGTAATTACTGTGCATTCTAGATATTTAGTGGTTAGTGATGCCCAGTTATTACATAATGGTGACACGTATTAACAAAGGTTCTTTGGTTATTGTTGTGCCTCAACAAGTTATCTCCAGTTGTGAGCAGACCTTAAATATACAATCCATTTGGATAGATTCTTACGACCGAAGCATTCTTACGACCGAAGCCTGCAACGTCACTGAAGGATTTAGGATTCGGAGAATCATACCCAAGGACTTTTTTTCCAGTTCGTGAATTAATTACTGCAATTTATCAGGAAGCTTGAGCTGCTGGGTGCCACAGTGATCAGGGAGCCGATGACGTGCTCGATGGCGTCCTGCCTGGTATCCGCAGGCGGACTATCTTCTGGCACGATGATGCCAGGAGCTGCTCGGGCGATACCCCGACAGAAAGTGAGATTGAGGCCGATACTATCTAGGAAGGCCAGTGTCAAAGGGATCTTGGAGCCGAACCTCATCGGCGTCAGCCTGAAGTTCCAGCCCGCAAGGCCCACCAGCACCACCTGGACAGACGCGGAGGTAGTACTACAGAGGGGAACAGAGGGAGTGATAGTGCCTGGACTGTCATTGCGCTCGAAGGAGACCCAGTTGATGGACAATCCGAGTTCTGTCGAACCCGCCATCACACCCACCCAGTATTGCAACCGGGTGATGTCTCAGCACATGGACCCCCCAAGGAAGGTCGACTTCTATCTCGCGGAGTGTCTAGCGATCCGGAAAGTGGTTCCGACGGTCCAGTGCAAATGGACTGTGATGCAGTGATTTGATTCACGCTACCAGAACCAAAACCTAGCTGAACTAACAGTTACCCTCTGGTAAACTAACATAGCTATTGAAAATGGTCATTTATAGTGAGTTTCCCCCCATAGTTATGTTAAATTAGCAGAGGGTAGTAAGAGTGAGTGATCTCAAATAAGTTGTGTCATAACTACAGTTATCATTACTTATTCCAGTAACCATTTATTTGATCAACATATTGTAGTCATGATATATTACAGTTATGATTGTTGTCTAACCACTTATTCCAGTTACTAATAAGTTATCATTGTTCCAGTAACCATCATTTGTTTTATCAACCACTTGGTGGAAGTCCCCCTGCTGAAAAAGAGCACCGATGAATGGATCTGGGTCAGAAATAGAAATGGTGAATTGAGCGGATGGTTAGGCATTGTTGAATTTTTACAAATCTATATGTATGTATATATTTCTATATAATATTATATATGTGCATTATGCTTGATATTCGATCCAGCTAAACAGCAAGAAGAATATGGCAGAGCATCCAAGAGAAGTCAAGGTCCACCAGTTGACGCCTCTCCTTGGGTATCGACAGATCCTCCTCCGGAGGATAAGATCAAAAAATCTGCAGAGGCTGCAAAGAGGAGGAAGGAGACGGAAGATGAAGTGCAGGACATCGCGGTTGGATCCTGGTGGTTTGATATGTACTCTATAGATGTCCGAAAAGCATTTGAGATAGATTATAAATGTTTATAGATGATATAGATGTTTACACAAAAACAGCAACATTTTATAGCAACCCCCAGCAAGATAAAAACAATGTATAATTAGAAAAGTGTTTCTAGGGTGGTATGTGGTACGGAACATATTTGGCTTTATATTTCATATTTCCAAGTTTCCAAGCGTTCTATCTACTTGGGGGCTCATCCTACGATGGTGATAACCGTTAACCAAAGAACCAACGAACTATTATCGTGTTGTGGCCATGCTGATTGTCATTTTCCAATGCACCCAGTGAAGATATCCCGGTGATATGTATACTTGTACATATAATATATATATATATATATATATATATGTATACATATGGATAAAGTAAACATGGTCATTGACCAGTTCCTATTTAGGATGAATATCCAAACAACGAAATATGTTTGCTAAGGTGCACATATATATATACATTTGTCCCGCACTGGTGAATAATCACGGTCCTGCCATTTGTTGGGTTAAGAAACACCCAAATGTGTTTGATGGCCGTTAACCCATGGCAACATCTTCTGTTCTGCAGCGATTTCCCTGGGTCAACGGATGTCAACAGGGTCCCGAGGACGCCCAAGGCTTTCATCAAAGGATGCCAGAGAAATCCATGAATTTCATGGCCTTAAATGGTCTCTGAAATCATCTTAAATCTGCCTGGGGATGGTTTATGTGGTCCAGTTTACCTTGGTTTGATCCCTATTTCTGGCCTGATCACCATTTTCTTGCTTTTACCTCCAGTCTCTCTAGCTTCTATCCCAATGTTTGGTGATGTCAAATCATGTCAAATCAAAGTATATAGATGTGTTTTCTTGTCAAATCACCGGATCAGGATTTGGGTTATTTCCAGTATTTTCCACTTCTATATTCCCATTCCCTACAGCTCCAAACACCTTCTGAGACTGTATTTGGAGTTGTTTTTTGGGGTCTATATAATAAACACCTTCGCAGAGGGTATCTGGAGCACTAGGGATTGTTTTGTTGATCAATCCTCATGATCAGTGCTGCCAGGGCAGGATCAGAGCAGCTGTGGAACAGACGGAGATGGAAGTGGAGGTGACGGGGCAGGTGTCATGTTGGCCATTTCCCATGGTGGAATATAGGGAAAATATAGGGAATATAATGAAAATCAATGGTGATATCCCAACAAAACAATTAATAAGTGGCTTATTTCATGATATATAACCAACTAGTATATGGAGGTTTCCTAAAAAGAGGGCACCCCCAAATCATCCAGTCGTCATGAATGACCATGATTTATATAGTATTGGAAATATTGGAACACCCAGGGTGACTTGGGGATCCCCCATTTTAGGAAACCTCCATGTAGGGACTATGTCCGAAGAATGTAATGAACAGTTGGGATCTGCCCAACGAAACTGGTGGTAAAACGGAAATATATTGGAATATTGGAGATATAATTGGTGGTCCATAGGGAATATGATTGTAGCGATAGCAAAAGCAACAATGATATCAACTTGAACTTGCAGGGCTGGTTGCTGATCCTAAGGAGTGGGCTTTGAATTTCCTGCAGGTGGGGGGTGTAGAACGACTATCAATGATTTTGGTAGTTGGAAAAAAACATGTGAAACATGATGTGTTTTGTTTCATATGTACATGTGCCATAAATTGCATATAGTACCTTGTATCATATATTGTAAATAGTAATCCCCAGAAAGGATAGGAACATCTGCCTTCAAGGGCGGTTGGCTACCCTCCTTTCGGGGCGGTGAGCAGGACGTTTTGTGTACGAGGTACGGGCCAAACCTGCTGATGCTGCAGGACACCTTCAAAATATGTGCTGGGAGCAAACTCGACGACCACAGGGACCCGATAATCGTGCCTGTCCTTCCTGGGTGGCGAGGGGCCTTCAACTGTACAAGTCCGAAAATCAGGCATTGTCATTTCTCAGGACCGCGACGGTTGGGAGCTTTGCCAGTTGCGCACGCCACCCCTGGCTTGATAGGGTCGATACCGTCAGTGGGCCAATCTGAGACACGCGGCCTAGGCCGAACAGCCAGACATATTCCATCTGCCAACCGGCCACAGCGGCACCGCGGCACTGTCGGAGCGGGGATGGGCTGACGTTGTTGATGCAAGTTTACAATCTTTCCACCATAGCATCACCATATGTTCGCAATCTTTCACTCTTTCACCATGTTCTAACAATGTCAAACATCTCAGAACCACAATCCGAATGAGCCCACTCGGCGTATTTCATCACCACTCATCATACTCAGCCTTATACTCAGCCTACGGTACAAGTTTCATCTTCCATCTGCTGCCAGTGAAGTGCTATGCTCATGTCAAGTCTCTCTTTTCCTCTTTCTCTCTCTCTCTCTCTCCCTCTCTCTCTCTCTCTGTCTATACAAATATGTATATATTAATATTATATATTAATATTATATATTAATATTATATATACATATATTATAATTTATTTTTATATACATTATTATGTTATTAAATACATTTTTTTACTATATATTATATTATATTATATTATATTATATTATATATATATATATATATATATGTGATCCAGGGCCTCTGGTTGAAGGCGGGTGATGGCTGCGTCGAATCCGCTTTGGGCTGGTTTCCGCCTGCCACGCACACCGGCCAGCTCCAGTGCGCTGTCCTGCGTCAGCTCTTCTTTCAATGGGGCATTAAATATAATTAATCACCATGTTCTTGGGATTTACAACGGATATGATGCGTAGAGCCTGATGGTTCCCTTGGTCAACATCCGCGCAACCGATTTCTGCAGGAGCGAATCAAGGCTGCCGTGGAAGCCTCCGAGGTGCAAATGTTGGGGGTGGGACACTTCAATGATGGGATTCACCATCCCTGGTGGTTTAATCCAAGATTCAACCAAGGTTAACCAAGGAGATTCACCGTTTAGTCATCATTTAACCAACAAAGTAAAGATAGGGATATGATATAGCCAACCTTAAAATGGTGTTTTGAGCCAGAAATTTAGCGGACGTCACCACGAAAAATGGAAACGTGCGGATTGAACCAGCAACAATGGGGAGTTAGGTCAGTTAAGTAGGATGAGATTTAACCACTAAACAATGGGATATAATATATTTATATATTTTATATATGGATTATATATATATGCATCAATCTAAGCATCAATATCCGGATCTAAAAAATGGGATTTTTAACCACAGAATGCAAGGTTAATCATTGAAGAACAGGATTTTGTCATAAAGCATACAGGTATGGCTAGCCATCAAAAGTGAGATGTCGCCATAAAGCAAAGGGGTTACCATCAGAAGTAGGTATTGTAGCTAGTGTAACAGGACATACAATGTGATATCAAGAGTACATTATAGAGGGGTTTTACCAACAAATGCTGGGATTGAACGATCAACAATATTCAACAGTAACGGAGCTTAAAACCATCAACAAAAATAGGAATCACACCATTCAGAATATTGGTTTATACTGTTTATACTTTACAATCATTATATAATATCTGGATCAATCCATTCGGAAGGTTTCATACTTAGGTTTGTCCTCTATCAATTCTGTTTGTGGTGGGTTACTCCTATTTGTAAAACACAGAACATTAATTTTACCATCAATAGTATTGATTCAACAAACCCCCAAAAAGTTATTTTCACATTTATTGTCACCATCAAACATGTGCATTTAACCACCAGACAAAAATGCCAACAAGAAAAAAATCGAATATAGGAATTCGATAATAAAGAATGATAGATTTCACCATTAGAAATACTGTAGGTCACCACCAAACAGGACACTGAATCATACTGATTCCTTGATACATGCAGTGTTTGTTGCTGCCAATGGTATGTTTTAACCTACAACAAAATCATATTTAACAACCAAAATTACTAACACAGGGATTCGACCACCAACAATCGCTTAAAGCGAGAAAAATAAGGTGAGCATGAACCAGCAAAATCCAGGATTTGATCATATTTTATCATAAGAAAGATAGAGGCTTCAGCATGGAAAAAAAATATGGCCTCAGCCAGCAGAAAATACGGATTGAACGAGCAGATTTATGATGATCTAAAGGGGATAATACTTGATTCAACCATCCAAAAACTGGTTGGTGGTTTGGAACACGAATTTTATTTTTCAATATATTGGGAATTTCATCATCCCAACTGACGATGTCATATTTTTCAGAGGGGTAGGGTAGGTATACCATTCAACCATCCAAAAACCAGTCCAAAATGGGCGATAGAGTCGATAGAGGCATGGAGTTCACCATCAATAGGTCTGTAACCCAGAGAACATGGATTGCATGGTGTTGGTATCATTTATTTTGTCCTTTCACGAGCTTGGTTAATAGGCATTTTCACTAAAGGAATTTCAAGGAATTTCACCAGCAGTTACCCTCTGCTAATTTATGAAAATGGCCATTTATAGTGAGTCATTAAAAATGGTGGATCTTTCCACAGTTATGTTATTTTACCAGAGGGTATAACCTCAGTGATTCACCAGTCCACGCACCGTGTTTATTTCTACATCATATTCATATCCATGTTCATGAAAACCATCCATTAATCATCCATTAATCACCCACATTCTACATACGGAAATCTAACTATACTTATAAACTTGTAAATGCTACATCATACAAACCATATTCACATTCATTAATGCATCATACTAACACTAATACCAATTCACATAGAATTAGTTCCATATTCACATCCATATTCGCATAATACTGATTTCCATAATACTACATATCTACACCATACATCATAATACCAATATCATCTGATATCCACATATATATATACATATAACATTCATATGCACATTGATATTAACATCTTCCTTAATCATCCATTACACCACCACCAATTTAAATTTAGTGGCTGAACTTTGGGACCACGACCATCTCCTTGCACAAGCCCTTTGGACCATCTCCTTGCACAAGCCCTTGCAGGAAGTGCAGGCCATGGTCACCAAATTACTATCACGCGCCGAAATGCTTGCTAACCCAAAAGCCTTAGAAGCCGTCAAGGCAGAGGCGGATGGCCTTATAAAGGCCGGCACATGGTCCCTAGATTCAGTTCGTGAAAAGGAGGATGTCAGAGCTGAGGCCAAACGTACTGGGGTTTCCGTCCATGGCGGGCAACTGATGACAATAGCGACAATCAAGCTCTATGAGTTGGCACAGCACCTCCAAAAGATGAAGGGTAGGATTGTCTACCGAGGTGACTGTGCTAAGGACGAGCATGGAGCTGCCGCAGTTTATCAAGAATTGAGGGCTAATCCAACTGCAGTTCAAGGTCTGAATGCTTGTTTAGCATATGGTTCTTTGCCTGGTCATAGTTCTTCCGCGGCTGACGCCGTCAAGGCATAAGTTGAAGCACTCCTGTCTTCTAAATATAAGACGTGGATAGAACGGCCACCCAAACTTAGACCCAAGCACTGGCGGGATAAATTGGTTAAGCCTGTAGTTCTCCTTGTGAAGGCCACGTACGGTCACCCGGACGCTGCCGGTCTATGGGAACAGCATCTAAAGAAAATAATCAAAAGCTTAGGTGGTCAGGAAATCCCCAAATATCCTGGTAACTTCTTCTTCCCCGATACAAAGTTGTTACCATAATCGGCCAGGAGCGGATTAAGGCTGTCGTGGAACGGAAGGCGGACGTGACCAGCCGTTCCAGCATCATACAATGGGATGCTTACCGTTATGATCAGATGAATAAGCCATATATTTCTCAGGATTGCATCATATAATTATCCATCTATCAGGTGATGATCAGCCCAAAATGGAATCATATGGAATCTGATATCAGGTGATTGGAAGATGATACTGAATATATATATATATATATATATTAATGAATATCACCTCAAAATTTTGGGGGATTGCAGTTGAGGTGATTTGCATGCGTATCAACGTATCAGCATGGTATTTGAATACCTCCCTATAACTTTGGTTACATCATCTGATGTGTCCACTTAGTTCACTGAAACTGCACTTCCAGGGCGAAGCCATCCTCTCCAATCCCGAAGTGTGCACAGAACTTTCCTTTTTGGATTATGCAAAATGCGCTGACTTGCGCTCATACTCGTAGCTGTCGCAAAACAATGCAAAACACAAACTACTGAGGACTAGGTTGTGCACACTTATGTTTGCTTATTCTGAAAGTTGCAAAATCTTCACTCACGAAAGTCAACAGCAGAAATTGCATGAATCCTAATCTCAAACATCCAAGGGCATTTACCGTTGCGATTGCTCTGATTGATTATGCACATAGATTTGACAACATTTTTTTAGGCAGCTGGTTACGAAGTAGAAGACATTCACTTACAAAGATACGGTGCTTGAAATGTTACAGGCGATGTGCCATGTTCAAAAGTTGGATTAGATTGACCCCATGTTGGGAGATGTTAATATTCAGACATATCAATAGGGAACTTGATAATGGCGAATTCAAAAAGGTTCCCATTAGTGGGATGACCATAGTCCATACATATTATATCATTACTGTATATCCATACGTTATGTTGTTGGTGGTAGTGGCATGTAAACATAGGCATATACAGTATACGTGTTTATATATATACACATATACATACACCCCTGTTTATCACCCATTGTATTATATTAGATCTATTCATATCTCATGGATCCCATGCAACTTCACCATGGCACGCTAACAACCCCCATGTAGATGTGACCCCATCAAGCCTCCCCGGCCAGATGCCAGCAGCACCCTATCCAATGCCGCCGGCGATGGCGCCATATCCCATGCCCATGCAGGCCGGCCTGGGGGGTGGCGTGTGTGGCTTTGTCCAAACATGGGGGATACCCCCAAATATCGGGGTATGATGAGAATACAATGGGTATAACACTGATATTTTGTGGGACATATAACCAACAAGATCATGTTTGGGTGCGTTGCAAACTTGTTAGTATTTTCCCAAATTATCGCAAGTGTCAGAAGGAGTTGGTTTTTAACCAAGTTTCGGTCAAATATGTTCACACATCACATGTTTGAAATTTAGACTAGCATGTGTTTTACTTATATCATATGTGCAAGTTATATGTGCAAAAGTGACACGCTGTCCTGCCTACACCCCATTGTTTCATGGTAAGATCACCATGTTATTGGTCCATTTCCAACCAGATTTTATGTTGAAATCATATTAAATCCACCTGTTCCACCCACCTTTTCCACCCATTGATGTTCTTTGATCCTCAGGAAGGCTACATGGCTCCCATGCAGATGGCACCCATGGCGCCACCCATGGCGTCCGCGCCCGGGGGGCGGCTCCACGGTGAATATCCGCATTGGCGCTGGAGGCGATATCGGGGAATATCAATATATTACTACATTATTACTGTTACTATATTACTAATGGTAATGGATTACTACTACTATATATTGTTATATTACTATGTTTCCACTATATTACTAGAGGGTTATCAGATTTTTGATACTGCAGCACTATTTTATTACGCTAGATTGGGTGGTTTTGATACTCCCACAGTGTTTTGATAGTCCGGCTAATCATCGTTTTTCAAAATCACTTGTTTGTTTTCAAAATGAACCAGTGTATCGGGGATTTTCATTGATAAATGATGGTTGGGGGTGATAGTTCATTGATAAATAATGGTTAGTTGATGATTATAGAGGACTATTGAGGACTATTATATTTATATAAGCATCACTTATAGGGTGTTTAAACATGAAACATATGGGCATATGGGGGTATGATTGATTGATACATGACGATTGGTTGATTATTAGCTTGGGAATTTTACTCTACAATATACTGGGGATTATATATCATCAATTGTGGGAATCCCGTTCCTATCCAACCAGTATACTGTCTAATGAAACGAAAGATGCTGCTTTTTGACACTGTTCAAGTGGAATTTCAACATGTCACATGGAGGATATTTAGCAGGTTAATTCCTTTTTTTGAGGTCCAAGCTTCGCCCAGATCCTAGATTTCAGGGGAGATCGAGGAGGTAAGTCAACCATCCAGAAACTTGATTCCGGTTGAGACCTGATTTCTTGGAAGATGGGAAACCATGTCACGACAAATGAGTTGGGACAATGATTTTCCACATGAAAATTGCCAAGGGTGTTATTTTGAGTTTCACCATGTGAAATGGAGCAAGATCTATGACATGGAGGATGTTTGGGGCAAATGGTGTTTGGTCAAGGTGATTGAACACAAGGACAAAATAGAGGAAGTGTGGGAGAAGTTCTATGGAGGCGAGATTCCCAAGGTGATTTTCGAATGCCATGTGGAGCCGCCACCACAAACGTCCGAAACATGGGGAAGATACCAAAACGCCTGAAGAGAATGAGACCAAAGCTCCTGACCAGACGGAGGCCAAGTAGCTGTATGTATATACCCTGGCCAGAAAGCCAAGACTTATGGATATTATATGTAAGTTCAGGGTGTAGCGTAGTGTAGTGTAGTGTGTAGTGTAGTGCAGTGCAGTGCAGTGCAGTGCAGTGCAGTGCAGTGCAGTGCAGTGTAGTGTGATGTGTGATGTGGTGTGGTGTAGTGTAGTGTAGCGTAGTGTAGTGTAGTATGTGTAGTGTAGTGTAGTGTAGTGTAGTGTAGTGTAGTGTAGTGTAACCTAGTGGTAATTGTACTTGTAGTGTAATGCAATGTAATCAGTGTAGTGCAGTCGTGTTGTGCAATGTAGTGTGGTTGTAGTTGCATTTGTAGTTGTAATGTGCTGCAGTGTAATTAGTGTAGTGTAGTGTGATTTTTGGAGACGGAGCAGAACCTCCCTTGTCCTCCAGTTTTTTCGTTCATCGTTACATTCTGCGCAAATTTTAATTAGTTGTAATTGTAGCTGTAGTTGCGGTAGCAGTTGCTGTTGTAGTTGTTAGTGTAATTGGTGTAGCGTAGTGTAATTAGATGTAACTAGTGTAGTGTGATGCAATTAGTGTAGTGTAATGTAGCGTCGTATATCTTTATTTGTAGCTGTAGCAGTAGTGTAGTGTAGCGTAGTGGTAGTTGCAGTAATTGTAGTTGTAATTGTCTACCTATCTAACTATCTATCTACCTATCTATCTATCTACCTACCTACCTCCCTATCTATCTAATCTAACGTAATCTAATCTAATCTAATCTAATGTAATCTAATCTATCTATCTTTCTGTCTATCTATCTATCTATCTACCTACCTACCTCCCTATCTATCTAATCTAATGTAATCTAATCTAATCTATCCATCTATCTGTCTGTCTATCTATCTGTCTATCTACCTACCTACCTCCCTATCTATCTATCTATCTATCTACCTATCTACCTATCTATCTATCTGTCTATCTATCTATCTATCTATCTATCTATCTATCTATCTGCTTGTCTGCCTGCAAGCTTGAGGACGCAGCAATTCTGCGAGACTTCTTTATTTTTTGAACTTGACAACGTCAAAAATGAAACAATTCTGCGAGACTTCCTCACTTTTTGAACTTGACAACATAAAAAATGAGACAATCCTGAGAGACTTCCGCAATTTTCGAAGTTGACAACGTCAAAAACGAAACAATGCTGCGAGACTTCCTTCAAACATAGAAAGTTGAGTGCAGAGCTGACGGCCTCGTACCAATGCGTTTTGCGTTTTGCGGTTTTTCCACTCCATCTGTCTAAAGCGCTGCGCCTGCCACGAAAAAGTGATGCCAGGTCATACGAAATGCTGCACCTGTCACGCGAAAGCATCTCTTGTCCTGCGCCTGCCGCGGAAAATGCATCTTTGCAGATCCTCTTCACCATCGTTTTTGGAAATGCTACAAAACCCTCACGTTTTGCTCACTTTTGACACGGTGCACAATCCCTTGCGCCTGCCACGCGAAACGATATCTGAACGTCCAAAAGTGTTCCGTACCCTCAGTTTTTTGCACTTTTGACATCGAAATGTGCTTCGCGCCACATCGGCGTGCACTTTTTGAACATCTCAACTTCCAAAAGTGCTCTGAACCTGTCAGTTTGATTACACTCTTGACTTGGAAATGTGCTTCGCACCACAACGGCGTGCACTTTTTCGACATCTCAACTTCCAAAAGTGGCCCAATGCTGGTGTGTTTTGCACATTTTGACTTAGAGATGTGCTTCGCGCCACAACGGTGTGCAACTTTTCATCTTTCATCTGATCACATGGCGCCGCACCCGCTTTAGCGAGCATATTTTTTCAACCCTCCTGAGCCACAAATCATTGGAAAAAACACAATGTTTCGCGACTTTCCTACCTATTCGCGCACCTGGATCTTCTTTCTTCGGAGACTTTCTCTTTTTTATCTTCTTTCTTCTTCTCTTCTCTTCCCTGACTCTTCCCATCTCTGCTTTTCATCTGTCCACAAATTGTCGGAGGTTTGACTTCTAAACTTCCTTCGACCATCAATAAGCAAAATTTGCTGGAAAATTCATCTATACACCATTCATTGGATTGATGAAAATTGATTGGATCGGATACTTTTCATGGTTAACTATCTATATACCCCAATCCAACGTTTGCGTTCATAGCAGCAACTGGAAAATTGCACACATCCCAGCAAGTTTAACGCTTGGAACGTGAAACGTCGGGACCCCCAAAATTGTTTTGCTACAAAATGTTAGTTTTTTGGTTGGTATCCATATACGAGGTTTAAGCATTTGCCGGTCATGTTGAATGGTTTGATTTTCCAGTTGAAAAACATGAATCAATGCGTATGTGCCATGGGTTTACTAAGTGGCTACATGCCACTTAGGGGGATAGTTATGAAATGTTTTTAACCCATTAATATAGGAACTTTATATAGACCTGTTGGAGAGGGGTGCACAGGGATTGCCAACGTTTGCTGGCCAAACCGAATCAAACTACAGATGGCTTGGAACAGCTGTGAGCATCTGTGGCGGCATCCAGCGCAGGTCTATTGATGACTTTGCACAATCAAACAACTGTGCATTAAAAAGAGGTCTTAGTACCTGACAAGCAACTTTCAAAGTTACCCAGTTGGCAGAGATTCACCAGTGCGTGAATGACCTTCGCGACGACTAAGATTCAGAAGATTCCGAAGTTGTTCCTTGGCGTCTTTTGGGATCACAATATGGCACCCACTACAAGGATTGCATCGAGCTGGACAGTCCCCATAGGACCGATGATCTACGGGTTGAAGTTCTAAGCGTTTCAATTGTTCAAGGACAAGGATGGTTGGATTGTCATTTTTAGTGGTAAATTCTTCAGTTTCATGTTACAATCCTGGTAGAAACACAGTGCTGACACTTTTGGTTGGTTGAATCCCAGGTTTTTGCCGTAGCCAGGTGTGGACTATGACGGTGGAGCGCCACAGTCGCGGCCCGGCCGAAGATGTTGGGGAGGAAACTACAAAGTGGTGCCCCCGTTTGTTCACCAAGCTGATTTATAACTAATAACTACCAGAACTGGGGTTCAATTCTTGGATACACACATATAATATGTATATATATATATATACACACTATATATATGCACTATATTTCCCCACATCTTTGTGTGGGGTTCTTGTTTTTGATTCTGTATCCCGGGCTTCTCCTCCGCCGCCTCCTCCTCCCGCCTCCTCCTCCACACACACACATACACACACATACACACACACCACAAACCAACATACACATACACACACACATACACAGACACATACACACACATACACACACACCAACACACACACACACCAACACACACACACACAACCACACACACACACCAACACACACACACACAAACACACACACACACACACACACACACACAACCACACCCACACACCCACAACAACACACACCAACAGCCACCCACA
>Ga0126342_10014672_pt1 | contig 13808 bp, 6 predicted proteins | sample Cyp1metagenome_FD_92528 | JGI IMG/M metagenome (GOLD analysis project Ga0126342, IMG submission 92528) | Coral microbial communities from Lord Howe Island, Old Settlement Bay, Australia - Cyphastrea 1 metagenome | ecosystem: Host-associated > Invertebrates > Cnidaria > Coral ...
GACAAGGATGACAAGGAGGACGAGGAGGACGAGGAGGAGAGGAGGAGGAGGAGAGGAGGACGAGGCAGGAGGAGGAGGCAACTGACATAAAATCTAACAACCCTCACCTGGCAGGTGGGGAAATATATAAAAATATATAAAAATGAACTACTATATATATATATATATCTATATAATTATCATGTGTATAGTAAGCTCCAAAAATAGGAACGGTTACCCAGCTGAAGTTTTAGGAACATTTTAAATGTCAATCTTTTTGCTGGGGCTGTTACAATGGTTATTAGTTGGACCCATCACCAAGTGACACAATATGGACGTGATGAAGACATTCGACCGATAAGTGGTGAGAAAGTGGTGAGAAAGTGGGAGTCATCCATTGCCGAAACATCCCTCTGGCTGAGGCTCAGGGGATCAATCAGGACACATCAGGACACCAGATATGAATTGGTGCCTTCACATGCACCCAGAACATTGCTCCGCCAGGGTCCTGTTGCCATCCTCCCAAGGGATGCTTCCAGGCGGCTGGCTGCATCCTCCACATCATCGAAGTTGTTCAAGGCACCAGCGGCATAGAAGGAGCCAGTCATGCATGGCTCGGCCACACATCGCTGATCGCTGGAGTATTGGGGTGGCCCATGATGGCAAAGATCCATGGAGTGGGTTGAACAGAAGATTTCGGGCCACTGGAGTTTTTGATGGTAATTATCCTACTTTGGAACAAAATCACAAAAGTGGAAGGATGAGTCTGAAGAACTGCAGAGGCAAACTAAAGAAGAATCCGTCTATTGCCAATGTTTGGATAGTTGACATGTACACGCCTTGCTCAGCTGGTGTCACATCATGCGCGGCCACAAGTTTTACTGAGGCTATCGTTGAGGGACTGAGTAAAGGTGTTATATGGTGTTATCAAACTGGCACAGATTGTTCGCCCAAATCCACAGGCTCATGAGCCCAACATGAATCTATGTCTGAGCAAAACATCTGCAGTCCACGGGCTCATGAAAGGCTTCCTCAGCTTCCAAACACGGCAGCCGTAGAAATGGAACGGAGGCTGACTTGACGCCCCCAACCCAAGCTGCAAAGTGTTTGGGTGCAGGAGTCAGTGGCACCGATTTCCGAAATACACTGGCAGCAAACCCTGGAAGCTGCAACCATGGCCATGTTGCCTTTGAAGTTTTGCTGCCTGAATAGTCAACTATCAGGTAGAGAAAAAACATCGGAATTTCGAGTGTCCACTGTGAAATCATATGTTGTTTTTTTCAAGGAAAGACTTATCTGATCTACCTTTCTGGTAAAGGACATGGATATGACATCGGTCTGATCCACCGCTTCATGTTCTCCTGTATCAGTGGTCACAAACTGAAGAAATCTCCCACTTTGAGTCTACCCAACCAGGGCCAAACATGGGCACAATATTTCCTCAAAATGGGTTCGATTTGTGAACGTTTAGTGATTCGTGACGAAGCATGATGGAGCTATATAGCCACGCCAACACATGTGGAAGTCAATTGGTTTCGCCATCCTATTTGTAGGATTTTGGGGGATGACATCATCAACTCTCTCACCGTTCCCTCAGCCCCTTCCAACCTACCCGCAGTGCCAGTCCTTTCGTCGATTTGTGACTGCGTACGTCGCAGGATGTCCAATCTTGCCGCCACCTGCACAACATCTCAATGATATATTTCCCTGTTTCAAAGCTGTTTCAAACCCCTGAAAAGTGCGGTTTACCGGCACCTTGACTTCTGGCAAAATGTTGTAGACCATCGTAAACATCAAAATCAGTAAACTCCCAAAAAATAGTTCGGAGTACTGGGCTCAGTATTCCTGGAACAGTTCACGTACGTAGAAAAGAAAAGATTGGGTTTACATAATGCAGAAGTAAGTAAGCCAATCGTCCTTTTGAAAAATCTTTTGATCCATTCCTCAATTAGATCTTGAAAACTGGGAGACATGTCACTTGGAATCGAAATGTTTAACCATATTCAGAGGACTTTCCAACAAACATTTTTTCAAGTGACTTCATTTCTGTTTTCTTACACAAATTTTGGTTCCTGTATATATATATATATATATGTATTGAGTAATATATTGAATATCTTGTTCACAGCTATGAATGAACTGTTTCACCCAGTAACATCTAAAAAAAATCTTCACCCAGTTCCCACCCCAGACCAAAGACATGTATTTCTTCTTGGCGAGGTTTCCCCAAAGGATCTGTCTGGTCAAACTGCATCAGGCAAGAGTTGCCATTCGAAAGATAAACAAAAATAGAACAGTTGAAAACGAGTCAAAACTTGCCATAGTCAAACTAGTCAAAGACATTGAGGCATGACCAGAAAATATAGTCATCAATCATCAACTGTCATTGGAATACACATCACTCTGGCCTCATCCGCTTGTAGGGCTGGAACACCAAGGACTTCGATGCAGAAATCCTCCAGATGACCCGGCAGAAGGCCCTGTGGCGAGCAGACGGGGGTCGCAAGGCTGGCAAATGGTTCCCCAATGCTCAGCGCCCATTTGATATCATTTCATGAGTTTCAATGCATGCACTGTCAGCATCATATTTTTTTTTCTCTCCTTCTCTCTCTCTCTCTCTCTCTCTGTTGTTTCTGTTGTCCTTAGCCATGATCATGGTCATTAGTTTCATTCTCATCATTGTTAGTTTTACACATGATTGATTCTACATGTGCCTGCATCGATCTGATCATCCATCTCTTGTCATACTATGGTTCTATGGTTGTTGAAAATGTTTGTAATTATATGTCCTTTCTCTCACTATAAATATTGTCATTATCATGTTTGCTTACAATTATTTGTATATATATATATATTATGTTATACTCTCCGGTTATTTGACATTGCAAGGGACAATTTCCCCATATAGCTATTTTACGATGATTTACCACTAAAAAAAACATGATTTCCCTAAAGTATGTTAAATAACCAGACGGCACTGCCATTGCCGAACAGCCTCCAGTGAGGCGCAGCCAACTTCATCAGCACGCGGAACGTCATACCACCTGCTGGAACTTCGGCGAACCCTCATGGTTGATGGGGAGATATAGAGCCAGTATAATGCTCACTTAACATCACATGCTTCTAAATAATATAATATCATATTAGTACCGATAAGATATGACATGAACTGAAATCATTTCACATATGGTACATTATCAACTACTATCATATGCCATCTAATACCATATATATATAATCAATACCATATACTAGCATGCGGTATAATGTGTCTATTAAAAAAATGTGTTCTCTGCATCTTGTGATGATGTCTGGTGGCGCCAGTCGCCAGTGTCCAATTCGCGATTCAGCAGGCATCAAAATATATGTCATGTCATAATTATCATCAAATGAAGTTAGATGTCTATACTCCGTTATATGGAAATTGCAAAACTGAAGAAAGTAGTCGCGAAGTCAAGAGAGTACAGATTTGAAGAGAGTAAAGAAGCGAAGATAGTAGAGAAGTGAAGTACTTATGGAAGTGAAGAGAGTATAGAGAAGTGAAGAAAGTATAGGGATGTGAAGAGAGTAGAAATGTTAAGACAGGGAAGTGAAGAGGGTAGAGATGTGAAGAGAGTAGGTATGTGAAGAGTCTGAGTCTTGGCTGACGTAGTTGCATTGTGATTTGCAAGGCCGTGATTGGACGCGTCACCTGGACGAAGCAATTCCACTGCTATCTGCAATCACCGCCTTGCAAATCACAATAGAAATGCGTCAACCAAGGCTGCAAACACGAACATGAAGCAGCCATTCCAATGCAATCTGTATACACGCGTGAATTCAGCTTTACAGAGGACACGTCCGAGATGAAAACGAACGAAGACCGCACCCGTCGCGACATTTTGGCTCTAATGATTTTGATCCAAGTCTTTCTATAAAAAATGCATCGACAATATTTTTTTCTGCTTTGGCGCCGAGCTCTGGTTTTGGAGCTGCAATTCCGGTGCTGTGTGCGTGAAAGCTTCTCCTTGCAAAAAGCTTCTTTCTGTAAAAGCTTGCTGTTATAACCACCACCACCACGGATGGTAGGTCGACGCGGTGGTCGCCTACTAATAAGAGAGCAGGGAAAGAAGTTTGTCATGAGAGAAGAGTGTGTCAGGTCTCGGGCTCCAGAGCTGTCAACAGTAAGGACTGTCAAGATTCAGAGATGACAAGCACAAACCGGATCGAGAGAAAAGGAAGTCGAGAGACGTCGAGAGAAAGAAATGCCAGGAAGAAAGATGCGTCCAAACAAACAGCGAGCAACAGAAAGGGCTGTCAAGATTCAAAGATGTCAAGGGCAAACCGGATTACTCGAGAGTGGCATCATCAGACAAGGATGTCAAGAGAGAGAGGGATATATCGAGGATTCCGAGAGATGACGCTGTTGACAGCCGTGACAACCAGGCGGTCAGGCCCCCGTCTGGAAACTTCCATCACATGGGCCCAAAAAAGGAAGAAGGCTAGTACGAGTACTATAGTAGTACTAACACAGAGTTTTTGCTTCAGGGTATAGGTTCAAGGTTATTTCACCAAGCTTTGCAACCGACGAGCATCGAACTGCAGTGTTTCAGGGTTCCAGGATTCCGTTCCGGTTTTGGGCTCGGCGAGCAAAAAAGAATCACCGTTCTCGGCCCCAGAAACTGAACCCCAACATGCAATGCTGTTGGAAAAAGCCAGTGCTTATATAAAGATAAACCTATGAGCAAGAAGAGGTTGAAGGTCATGATATCATATGATATCCATGAATGAACGGCAAATCTACACATGCGTCACTACGCTCACTCTTTGGAAGAATCGCCCTGCTGTGGCGGTGCTCATATAGCATCGCCTTCAGACTGATATCCGGGACTGTTACGGCAAGCCGAAGTTGGGGCACCCAACATGCAATCCACACTTCGTCGCCAGTTCTTCTTCTTCAAGACTTTTGGCTTTGCCTCTCACTCTTGGATGGATTCACACTGACTTGATATCTTAGTGCGAACTTCTGTGATTCACACTGGGCACTGTACCATATACAGTAAACCCGTATTTTGTAGGTATATTCGCTAACATAGCCCTTGCATAGGCCTTATGTATGGTAGATACCTCCAACTTAGATCAATTGAGGTATCTGAAATGGCCACTGATCTCATACAGGTTGCTTGATGATTGACAATATCTACATTCAGCAGCGATTTCCGGAAGGTTGTATGGCTTCGTGTTTCTTTTGGTGATCTGTGAGAATAATTATCATGGGAACCACCACAGAAGCCAATCATGCTAGGGGAAAACAATGGATGGCTTAAGTTTCAAAGACCAACCAGCAGTTCAGAAAAAAAACAACAAACAGATTCACCATGACCCTTCACAACAAAAAGAACGCTTAACAAACAATCGCGCACGGAATTGTCTTAACATTTAAAACATTTCAAGAACAACTCATCAAAGCACGGCAAATATGATGTTAATGTTCACTGGTTTCCTTCGGGAACACTCAGCACCAACCACCCAGAACCATGGCTATCAGCCAGCCTCGGCCATGGATGGGATCAGCAGCAGTGGCTCCTGGCGAGATACCAAATACCAGTGGTGGATGATGATGATGATGATGATGATGATGAACACTGTCACAACCAGTATAGTAAGTCCATGTAATTCATATGTCACTAGTCTTATCGCTTGTCTGTCTATATAATTCATCCTAGTCTTCAAAATGTGTTTTGTTTCGTTTCTTTCTTCCTCTCCGCTCTCATCCCCTTCAGCATCGAAACTTGACATATTCCAGGCAAATTCACTTCAACGTTTGCACCTCCTGAAAGTGAACCATTAGGTCAATGTCCGACATGTCCATGCCATAAACCTCCAAGCACAACGGACGTGTTCCCTCGGCCATGGGGATTCACTAGCCAAAGGATGGTGCAATGATGACCCGGGTGGTGGTAATTGGCAGCCTATGCAACGTTTCCAAGTGTCCATGTGCTTTGTTGTTTTACCTTCTGGTTATTTAACTTTGGCCCATTTACCGATGATTTACGATAATTTGCCTAGTAAACATAATCTAATCATATTGTGATTTTCCAGTTCGACATTGTAAATTACCAGAGGGATCCCCCATCGAATTTCAGAGGAGATGTTGTTCTGTATATAACAACAATTATTCACAAGCTTGGGGCTATAGAATGAGGTCGCTGAGCTCCATTTTTTCCCAAAATGGCCTTAGCTACAAAATGCCCCTTCGTTTCAACAACCTTGACATAGGGGAAATTTCCCTTGTTACACAATGCCACTTCGTTTTCAACAACTTCACATCCAAGGACATACCCTTTGCTACAAAATGCTTTGATTTTGATAAGCTCTGATGAAGCTCATCATGTCATGCTACAAAATGCCACTGCGATTTTAATGATTGGCTAACATGATTAAAATGATTCCTTTCTAAAATGACATTGACACGTTTAAGCTACAAAATCTTGGACCTGGGTTTCATGCCACGGTTAGCCTGACTAAAATGGAAGCCCCTGCAAGAGGCACAAGGCCACAAACTTTGTAGCTTAAATTTGTAAGGGGATCCAGAGGGAATATACCATTTTAGATTCATGGCACCCAAGTCTTGCAACTACACCTCTGGGAGATGCTGGACTTGATCATGGAAGAATGCAAGGCTAGACTGTCTAAAAGAACGAAGCAATCTAATCTCCGAAAACTCAGGATTCTGTGACAAGGCCTAAGCTCTTGGATATTTGGATGCTTTTTTCACATGGATCTCCTCTATCTGTTCCATCAAGATTCCGGGACCTCTTCCAGACTCGCATAGGCGGCACATGCCAAGGAGAAATCCCTCGAGGACTCCTGGATTTTGCGACGCTCGTCCCAGTGGGTTGGATCACTCCAGTTATAGGTCAGGTTATGTAATACATATATATATATATATATATGTATTACATAACCTGACCTATAACTGGAGTGATCCAACCCACTGGGACGAGCGTCGCAAAATCCAGGAGTCCTCGAGGGATTTCTCCTTGGCATGTGCCGCCTATGCGAGTCTGGAAGAGGTCCCGGAATCTTGATGGAACAGATAGAGGAGATCCATGTGAAAAAAGCATCCAAATATCCAAGAGCTTAGGCCTTGTCACAGAATCCTGAGTTTTCGGAGATTAGATTGCTTCGTTCTTTTAGACAGTCTAGCCTTGCATTCTTCCATGATCAAGTCCAGCATCTCCCAGAGGTGTAGTTGCAAGACTTGGGTGCCATGAATCTAAAATGGTATATTCCCTCTGGATCCCCTTACAAATTTAAGCTACAAAGTTTGTGGCCTTGTGCCTCTTGCAGGGGCTTCCATTTTAGTCAGGCTAACCGTGGCATGAAACCCAGGTCCAAGATTTTGTAGCTTAAACGTGTCAATGTCATTTTAGAAAGGAATCATTTTAATCATGTTAGCCAATCATTAAAATCGCAGTGGCATTTTGTAGCATGACATGATGAGCTTCATCAGAGCTTATCAAAATCAAAGCATTTTGTAGCAAAGGGTATGTCCTTGGATGTGAAGTTGTTGAAAACGAAGTGGCATTGTGTAACAAGGGAAATTTCCCCTATGTCAAGGTTGTTGAAACGAAGGGGCATTTTGTAGCTAAGGCCATTTTGGGAAAAAATGGAGCTCAGCGACCTCATTCTATAGCCCCAAGCTTGTGAATAATTGTTGTTATATACAGAACAACATCTCCTCTGAAATTCGATGGGGGATCCCTCTGGTAATTTACAATGTCGAACTGGAAAATCACAATATGATTAGATTATGTTTACTAGGCAAATTATCGTAAATCATCGGTAAATGGGCCAAAGTTAAATAACCAGAAGGTAAAACAACAAAGCACATGGACACTTGGAAACGTTGCATAGGCTGCCAATTACCACCACCCGGGTCATCATTGCACCATCCTTTGGCTAGTGAATCCCCATGGCCGAGGGAACACGTCCGTTGTGCTTGGAGGTTTATGGCATGGACATGTCGGACATTGACCTAATGGTTCACTTTCAGGAGGTGCAAACGTTGAAGTGAATTTGCCTGGAATATGTCAAGTTTCGATGCTGAAGGGGATGAGAGCGGAGAGGAAGAAAGAAACGAAACAAAACACATTTTGAAGACTAGGATGAATTATATAGACAGACAAGCGATAAGACTAGTGACATATGAATTACATGGACTTACTATACTGGTTGTGACAGTGTTCATCATCATCATCATCATCATCATCATCCACCACTGGTATTTGGTATCTCGCCAGGAGCCACTGCTGCTGATCCCATCCATGGCCGAGGCTGGCTGATAGCCATGGTTCTGGGTGGTTGGTGCTGAGTGTTCCCGAAGGAAACCAGTGAACATTAACATCATATTTGCCGTGCTTTGATGAGTTGTTCTTGAAATGTTTTAAATGTTAAGACAATTCCGTGCGCGATTGTTTGTTAAGCGTTCTTTTTGTTGTGAAGGGTCATGGTGAATCTGTTTGTTGTTTTTTTTCTGAACTGCTGGTTGGTCTTTGAAACTTAAGCCATCCATTGTTTTCCCCTAGCATGATTGGCTTCTGTGGTGGTTCCCATGATAATTATTCTCACAGATCACCAAAAGAAACACGAAGCCATACAACCTTCCGGAAATCGCTGCTGAATGTAGATATTGTCAATCATCAAGCAACCTGTATGAGATCAGTGGCCATTTCAGATACCTCAATTGATCTAAGTTGGAGGTATCTACCATACATAAGGCCTATGCAAGGGCTATGTTAGCGAATATACCTACAAAATACGGGTTTACTGTATATGGTACAGTGCCCAGTGTGAATCACAGAAGTTCGCACTAAGATATCAAGTCAGTGTGAATCCATCCAAGAGTGAGAGGCAAAGCCAAAAGTCTTGAAGAAGAAGAACTGGCGACGAAGTGTGGATTGCATGTTGGGTGCCCCAACTTCGGCTTGCCGTAACAGTCCCGGATATCAGTCTGAAGGCGATGCTATATGAGCACCGCCACAGCAGGGCGATTCTTCCAAAGAGTGAGCGTAGTGACGCATGTGTAGATTTGCCGTTCATTCATGGATATCATATGATATCATGACCTTCAACCTCTTCTTGCTCATAGGTTTATCTTTATATAAGCACTGGCTTTTTCCAACAGCATTGCATGTTGGGGTTCAGTTTCTGGGGCCGAGAACGGTGATTCTTTTTTGCTCGCCGAGCCCAAAACCGGAACGGAATCCTGGAACCCTGAAACACTGCAGTTCGATGCTCGTCGGTTGCAAAGCTTGGTGAAATAACCTTGAACCTATACCCTGAAGCAAAAACTCTGTGTTAGTACTACTATAGTACTCGTACTAGCCTTCTTCCTTTTTTGGGCCCATGTGATGGAAGTTTCCAGACGGGGGCCTGACCGCCTGGTTGTCACGGCTGTCAACAGCGTCATCTCTCGGAATCCTCGATATATCCCTCTCTCTCTTGACATCCTTGTCTGATGATGCCACTCTCGAGTAATCCGGTTTGCCCTTGACATCTTTGAATCTTGACAGCCCTTTCTGTTGCTCGCTGTTTGTTTGGACGCATCTTTCTTCCTGGCATTTCTTTCTCTCGACGTCTCTCGACTTCCTTTTCTCTCGATCCGGTTTGTGCTTGTCATCTCTGAATCTTGACAGTCCTTACTGTTGACAGCTCTGGAGCCCGAGACCTGACACACTCTTCTCTCATGACAAACTTCTTTCCCTGCTCTCTTATTAGTAGGCGACCACCGCGTCGACCTACCATCCGTGGTGGTGGTGGTTATAACAGCAAGCTTTTACAGAAAGAAGCTTTTTGCAAGGAGAAGCTTTCACGCACACAGCACCGGAATTGCAGCTCCAAAACCAGAGCTCGGCGCCAAAGCAGAAAAAAATATTGTCGATGCATTTTTTATAGAAAGACTTGGATCAAAATCATTAGAGCCAAAATGTCGCGACGGGTGCGGTCTTCGTTCGTTTTCATCTCGGACGTGTCCTCTGTAAAGCTGAATTCACGCGTGTATACAGATTGCATTGGAATGGCTGCTTCATGTTCGTGTTTGCAGCCTTGGTTGACGCATTTCTATTGTGATTTGCAAGGCGGTGATTGCAGATAGCAGTGGAATTGCTTCGTCCAGGTGACGCGTCCAATCACGGCCTTGCAAATCACAATGCAACTACGTCAGCCAAGACTCAGACTCTTCACATACCTACTCTCTTCACATCTCTACCCTCTTCACTTCCCTGTCTTAACATTTCTACTCTCTTCACATCCCTATACTTTCTTCACTTCTCTATACTCTCTTCACTTCCATAAGTACTTCACTTCTCTACTATCTTCGCTTCTTTACTCTCTTCAAATCTGTACTCTCTTGACTTCGCGACTACTTTCTTCAGTTTTGCAATTTCCATATAACGGAGTATAGACATCTAACTTCATTTGATGATAATTATGACATGACATATATTTTGATGCCTGCTGAATCGCGAATTGGACACTGGCGACTGGCGCCACCAGACATCATCACAAGATGCAGAGAACACATTTTTTTAATAGACACATTATACCGCATGCTAGTATATGGTATTGATTATATATATATGGTATTAGATGGCATATGATAGTAGTTGATAATGTACCATATGTGAAATGATTTCAGTTCATGTCATATCTTATCGGTACTAATATGATATTATATTATTTAGAAGCATGTGATGTTAAGTGAGCATTATACTGGCTCTATATCTCCCCATCAACCATGAGGGTTCGCCGAAGTTCCAGCAGGTGGTATGACGTTCCGCGTGCTGATGAAGTTGGCTGCGCCTCACTGGAGGCTGTTCGGCAATGGCAGTGCCGTCTGGTTATTTAACATACTTTAGGGAAATCATGTTTTTTTTAGTGGTAAATCATCGTAAAATAGCTATATGGGGAAATTGTCCCTTGCAATGTCAAATAACCGGAGAGTATAACATAATATATATATATATACAAATAATTGTAAGCAAACATGATAATGACAATATTTATAGTGAGAGAAAGGACATATAATTACAAACATTTTCAACAACCATAGAACCATAGTATGACAAGAGATGGATGATCAGATCGATGCAGGCACATGTAGAATCAATCATGTGTAAAACTAACAATGATGAGAATGAAACTAATGACCATGATCATGGCTAAGGACAACAGAAACAACAGAGAGAGAGAGAGAGAGAGAGAAGGAGAGAAAAAAAAATATGATGCTGACAGTGCATGCATTGAAACTCATGAAATGATATCAAATGGGCGCTGAGCATTGGGGAACCATTTGCCAGCCTTGCGACCCCCGTCTGCTCGCCACAGGGCCTTCTGCCGGGTCATCTGGAGGATTTCTGCATCGAAGTCCTTGGTGTTCCAGCCCTACAAGCGGATGAGGCCAGAGTGATGTGTATTCCAATGACAGTTGATGATTGATGACTATATTTTCTGGTCATGCCTCAATGTCTTTGACTAGTTTGACTATGGCAAGTTTTGACTCGTTTTCAACTGTTCTATTTTTGTTTATCTTTCGAATGGCAACTCTTGCCTGATGCAGTTTGACCAGACAGATCCTTTGGGGAAACCTCGCCAAGAAGAAATACATGTCTTTGGTCTGGGGTGGGAACTGGGTGAAGATTTTTTTTAGATGTTACTGGGTGAAACAGTTCATTCATAGCTGTGAACAAGATATTCAATATATTACTCAATACATATATATATATATATATACAGGAACCAAAATTTGTGTAAGAAAACAGAAATGAAGTCACTTGAAAAAATGTTTGTTGGAAAGTCCTCTGAATATGGTTAAACATTTCGATTCCAAGTGACATGTCTCCCAGTTTTCAAGATCTAATTGAGGAATGGATCAAAAGATTTTTCAAAAGGACGATTGGCTTACTTACTTCTGCATTATGTAAACCCAATCTTTTCTTTTCTACGTACGTGAACTGTTCCAGGAATACTGAGCCCAGTACTCCGAACTATTTTTTGGGAGTTTACTGATTTTGATGTTTACGATGGTCTACAACATTTTGCCAGAAGTCAAGGTGCCGGTAAACCGCACTTTTCAGGGGTTTGAAACAGCTTTGAAACAGGGAAATATATCATTGAGATGTTGTGCAGGTGGCGGCAAGATTGGACATCCTGCGACGTACGCAGTCACAAATCGACGAAAGGACTGGCACTGCGGGTAGGTTGGAAGGGGCTGAGGGAACGGTGAGAGAGTTGATGATGTCATCCCCCAAAATCCTACAAATAGGATGGCGAAACCAATTGACTTCCACATGTGTTGGCGTGGCTATATAGCTCCATCATGCTTCGTCACGAATCACTAAACGTTCACAAATCGAACCCATTTTGAGGAAATATTGTGCCCATGTTTGGCCCTGGTTGGGTAGACTCAAAGTGGGAGATTTCTTCAGTTTGTGACCACTGATACAGGAGAACATGAAGCGGTGGATCAGACCGATGTCATATCCATGTCCTTTACCAGAAAGGTAGATCAGATAAGTCTTTCCTTGAAAAAAACAACATATGATTTCACAGTGGACACTCGAAATTCCGATGTTTTTTCTCTACCTGATAGTTGACTATTCAGGCAGCAAAACTTCAAAGGCAACATGGCCATGGTTGCAGCTTCCAGGGTTTGCTGCCAGTGTATTTCGGAAATCGGTGCCACTGACTCCTGCACCCAAACACTTTGCAGCTTGGGTTGGGGGCGTCAAGTCAGCCTCCGTTCCATTTCTACGGCTGCCGTGTTTGGAAGCTGAGGAAGCCTTTCATGAGCCCGTGGACTGCAGATGTTTTGCTCAGACATAGATTCATGTTGGGCTCATGAGCCTGTGGATTTGGGCGAACAATCTGTGCCAGTTTGATAACACCATATAACACCTTTACTCAGTCCCTCAACGATAGCCTCAGTAAAACTTGTGGCCGCGCATGATGTGACACCAGCTGAGCAAGGCGTGTACATGTCAACTATCCAAACATTGGCAATAGACGGATTCTTCTTTAGTTTGCCTCTGCAGTTCTTCAGACTCATCCTTCCACTTTTGTGATTTTGTTCCAAAGTAGGATAATTACCATCAAAAACTCCAGTGGCCCGAAATCTTCTGTTCAACCCACTCCATGGATCTTTGCCATCATGGGCCACCCCAATACTCCAGCGATCAGCGATGTGTGGCCGAGCCATGCATGACTGGCTCCTTCTATGCCGCTGGTGCCTTGAACAACTTCGATGATGTGGAGGATGCAGCCAGCCGCCTGGAAGCATCCCTTGGGAGGATGGCAACAGGACCCTGGCGGAGCAATGTTCTGGGTGCATGTGAAGGCACCAATTCATATCTGGTGTCCTGATGTGTCCTGATTGATCCCCTGAGCCTCAGCCAGAGGGATGTTTCGGCAATGGATGACTCCCACTTTCTCACCACTTTCTCACCACTTATCGGTCGAATGTCTTCATCACGTCCATATTGTGTCACTTGGTGATGGGTCCAACTAATAACCATTGTAACAGCCCCAGCAAAAAGATTGACATTTAAAATGTTCCTAAAACTTCAGCTGGGTAACCGTTCCTATTTTTGGAGCTTACTATACACATGATAATTATATAGATATATATATATATATAGTAGTTCATTTTTATATATTTTTATATATTTCCCCACCTGCCAGGTGAGGGTTGTTAGATTTTATGTCAGTTGCCTCCTCCTCCTGCCTCGTCCTCCTCTCCTCCTCCTCCTCTCCTCCTCGTCCTCCTCGTCCTCCTTGTCATCCTTGTC
>Ga0126342_10014673_pt1 | contig 13808 bp, 16 predicted proteins | sample Cyp1metagenome_FD_92528 | JGI IMG/M metagenome (GOLD analysis project Ga0126342, IMG submission 92528) | Coral microbial communities from Lord Howe Island, Old Settlement Bay, Australia - Cyphastrea 1 metagenome | ecosystem: Host-associated > Invertebrates > Cnidaria > Coral ...
ATTCAACATCTTTCATAGTAATAGATTTGTTTTTCTCTCTTGCATCCTTCAAAGTAGTGTTTTTGGAACCAAACCCTGCTTTATCGAAATATATGTTTCCTATGATTTCTTGCTTACTCATATCAATATGTTATTAAGTTTATTATTTGAAAAAATCTAATGAATCTAATGTGAAGAAGAATTGCAGTGGCAACAATAAGCCTCGCAGTTGTCAATGGAATGGCACAGTCCATTATCAACTCTCTGTGCCGTAAAGTTTCTTGACAATTTGCCACCTCTGGTATCAAGATTAAATTTAACTCCACAGTTTGCACAACAACCCTTGAACATCTTCAAACATGTTCATCAATGTATTCATCTACTATTTCTCTTCCTCCTTTTCTGTCTTGTCCTTTGTAACCTTCAACCTTGTTTTTAAAATAGTTAACTACCAAATTCTTAAACACATCTTCGTCGGCTTTATCATTTTTGAAAAATATACATTATTGAAATATGTTGCTCTGGTTACAGCACACCATAGCCATTCTTTGCTCACCTAATAGTCGTTGTAATAGTTGCTTCCAATCCTGAACTTGTAGGGTTCATCACCACTCTCTTTCTTTTTCAGTGATTTCAGGTTATGGTTCAAAGTGTACATGCGGCTGTTCTTAATCAATCCGTTGAAGTTATGTAGCTATGGCAGTTGAAGTTTACAGGGTTATGTTTGTAAATCAAGTTGCTGTCAATGTCATATAATGTTGCTTGGATATTTAAAAACTTTATCCGTCCATTTCATTGATTGATGACTCTGCCGCAGCCACTCAGCCACTCAGCCACTCAGCCGCTCTGCCAGAGTGGCTGATGCAGCCACTCAGCCACTCTGCCAGAGTGGCTGAGTGGCTGATGTGAAAATTTCCGCCATTGCGCGTTCAATCTGTATAATGAGCAAAAATTGATGAACTGATGTGTTTTCCAATGAAACTTGGAACTTTGGTTACGATAATCCCCTCCCAACAGTCACCCTTCCAAGTATGGCAGGCATCCCAAAATGAAGAGATCCACTATGAAACCAAACCAAAGTTTATGGGGGTAGTTTATTGTTAGGGGGAAGGGATTACATTCACAATCACATCAATCACATCATGCACGTTTCGGGGTCTGCTGATTTTTGGACTTGCCTGGTCTTGCTCCTTTGAATCGAGCCCAAGTCGTCTTGTTTCAATCCCTTTGTTTTGCCGGAATCCCTTTTATTTTTGTCGGTTAAATCCAAACTATACTATATCCAAACTTAAGGGTGTTGGTTTTAATTCCAAGTGCGAAGAAAATCCCCTTGTTTCGTATGCAGAATCCTATAGGAGCTTCCATCTGAGGTTGGTGCTGAGGTGGCAACTGGGACAGAGCATGAAGCACACAGCCTGCTAAGTCAATGGATGGTGGCTTCCGCTGACCCGAAATGGGGATTGAACCAAGCAAGATATGGGGATTTCACCATCAACATATTGGATTTAACCAACAAGAAAATTAAGATTGACAACCAGAAGTCATGTTCACCCTAAAAGTATCTAAAAGTGGGATTGACCCTACCAAGGCTGGGATTCAAACAAACCATCAAGTGGGGATGCAAGCGGCCAACCAGAATTGAAACTAAAATGAGGACATGACCAATAAAAGAATAAAAGCATTGTGTAGTAATCTAATCCCCCATTGTCAGTCGAAAGAGACAAGGCAATTCCAAGTTGCACTGAGCCAAAACGAGGGCATTAGAATTTGCAACTAGTCCTTGATGTTCTGCATCGTAGCTTTGACCCTCTGCGGTTAGAGCGTTCAACCATGGCCCATTCCAAGCTGTTGCACCACTTGTGGGGATTGGAATTTTTCATGGTTGTACTGGTGTACTTATAGTGATACCCCAGGGCCCCAGGTGCTGCGAAACCATCCCGATGTTTCCACAGTGCCTCCTAAGGCTGTACCAATTTCCACCACCACCAAGGGCTGCTGAGCGCCACGATACTCTTCAACCAAATCTTTGAAGACCAGGTCCTCAGAAAGCTATCCATATGTCATTATAAGCCATGGTCGGGACATGGTACATGGCATATGGGTTATGGATGGTCATGGTCATTAGGAATTCCTTTTATGTAATGGGTATGTGAATTCCTATTAATGGATTGATGACCATTCTCCAATATGGGTATATAATCCAACTCTTGAGTATGGCACATATGTGAGTAGAAGATATCATCCCGGTCATGAGGAGTTATGAAAAATCATGAAGAATGCTGGTGTCATGCTACGCAAATACACACTTTGCAAATGTTTCACCGGGTTCTTGCCAGAGGTCATGGAAATATAAGTACGGTATCGGTCAAAATTCCAAACCTAGGAACCATAGATTTGGTCATCAAATTGGGCACCCCCATTCGGACCCATGCCCACAGATGCCCACAGATCATAGTAAAGATTAGTAAAGATCCGTGCTCTTTCCAATGAACTGTACAAGTCTGGACAAGCCAGGCTGCGCAGTGAAGTTCAAAGAATGCCCGAACGTGATTGGACTCCACATTCCGCGTGGGCAACAGGTGCACCAGAAATTGCTGCTCTCCAAAGATCGGAGAAGTCTCGGGGGAATTGGACAATGCTGGGTTTTTTTTGATGGAAATGGCCATGAACTTGGTGTAGCACCCACAAAACAGAGGAGAAATCTCATTACCAGAACAAAAAGTCTCAACACATATCAACACAAAAGCACCAAAAACAACCACATGTAACCACAGCAAAAATCACAGGAAAAAGCCTTACCGGTTTTCATCATCCAGAAGCATGTAGGAAAATAGGCTCCAAGACTTGACTGTCAAGTCGATCCAACACTTCGAACAAAGGCACCTGAGTTGCATGCACGATGAGATAAATTGAAGTGAAAAAAACAAAACAAACCTTGATTTATCAATGTTTATCATCACCCCTGTTAAAATGGCCATTAACTGCATGAACTGGGGGTGAATCCCCCATGTTCAGACAAATCCATATCTAACTTCAAGAGATTTCAAGAGCACCAAATCCTCATCTGGTTTGCCACTCTCAGCCGTCATGACTTCATTTTTCCATGGCCCCAGTCCATTCCCATGTCACAAACAACTGCGGCACCGGTGTGCGCCACACCGCCAAGAGAATGCCCTCGTTTTCCGTCATTTTTTCGGGAGAAGCCGCCTCCATCGAGTCGTGGTTGGTGGCTTTGGGTGTTTGCCCCACTCTGAGTGTAGGAAAAAAAGAAGAAGCCAAACCCCAAAGACTTTGAGGATGTTTTCTTGGTCTTTCCAAGTTTATTTCAGCATCTAATTTTGAAGCTGGCTGGGAGCAGGAGCCATACCTGTTATACAATGACGAGGATATTCACATACCAAAATCGCGGGACACTCACCAAGAGTGACTGCGAAAAAAAAAAAGCACTGTTCTGCGAGGTTTACCTCATCCCAAACATGTACTCATCAAATGCGTGGGGTTTTGGAGTTTTTCTGCAAAAACAGAAAGGACAGGCAAACCAACGCTTCTGGCAGCCGCCTTGATGTGAAAGTAGACTTGTCGAAGGAATCGTTGACCATAGTCCACCAAACGATTCATTTCGTCACGGTCTTTTCCCATCAGGCCTTTGGTGAATCAAGGTTGCATGTGGCTGTCACGTAGGTATGGTCTGAGTTCATCTCCCAATCCAAATGGCTATGGTATGATACTGACCCATCTGTCCATCTTGGGATCCTGGAAAAATGTAAGGAGCTGTAAGGAGCCGGTTTGGCATACCATTTACCACTCTTCTACTTGGTGGTTCCTCAAAAAAGAGTTCCCCAAAAAACAACCAACCAGTGGGAAAAGGAAAAGGACATGGTGAGGTTGCCCAAGTTGCCTCCAGAACCAGGAATGCCATAGGCCTTCGTGATTCGTATGAAATCCTCAACGTTCAGGGCGAACTGGCTTCAGTTCAGGGCATCCATCCAATTAGGAGTGGAAAATAACCTGTGTATGATCGGGGGAATATTTCATGGATTCTATGTAGAGGGGAGAGGACATCCAAATAAGGAAAGGAACAGTTGGCAGGAAAATTGCAGCCAAGAGCATGTACGCCACTGGACGAAAATTTCGTCCATTTATATGACAGGCGAATGTGTCCCAAAGATCAGCCCACCAACTCTCTATTCTCAGTCAAGAAACGGTGTTTGTGGAAGGTTTTTGGTTTCTTTACTTTAGAACTTTAGAAACTCACATTGCAAACGAGTCTGAGACCCTGTGAAGGATTCAACCATCTTGCTGTCTTTGCTATGACTGCATGTGTTCAGCGGATTCCTCAAACAAACTTTCGTCAAATCCCTCAAATCCCAGAGATCAACGTCCGTCGAAGCTGGTGAAGCAAAGCCAAGGATCTGCTTCAGCAAACAAAAGCGTCGCTCGTTCAAGGGTAGAAATCTTAGGACCTGAGCGCAAAATAACCACGAGAAGAACACTTTGACCGGCCCTTGCTCCTTGAGATGTTCCAATCAAACATAATCAAACATCTTTGTTTCAATTTTTGTTTCTACAAAGACATACCACAAGTATCCACAAGTGCAGTGATGTGCTATGCATCCTATGCATCTCGCCCGAGACACGCTCGAAGTCATGTGAGCTCCAGCCCTGTAGCTGCAACATCTCCAGGGGCGAAATCTGCGGGGCATCCAGGTCCAAGTACGTCCGCAAGGCTCCCGCCAGAGCTTCGCCTCCAGCGGTGTCTTGTTAAGTCTGTTAAGTCATCCATCTCGGGTTAGTATGGGTTAGTGAGATTTGGGTGTAGAGTCTCAACTCGTCTCAACCAAGTGAATTGAAAATCTGGTGCTTGAGGAAGCCTCCCATTCCAAATATCACTGCGAATCATCGTTCGAAAATGTTCGAAATCACCGTGATGCTGCCACTTCGCAACCCTGCACTCCATTAGCACTCCATTTCACCTCTTCACAAATTAAGAACGGAATCTTCTCGCTATTTCAACGTCTTGCCAGGAAAACGACAACAAAGCTGTTTAAACTAAAAATGTGACTCTGCTGGTACTCTGATGTACTTTCGCAGCATGATCACATCAACCGGTATGATCACCAGGACCATCTTCCTAGCGGAAAACTTTCTCCGAGTTTCTCTGTGGCGTCTGCAGAACTCCTTTTTCTCCAAAATACTCCGGGAACTTTTCCCCGACCACGTCGAAGATGGCTCCCAGATGAAACCACGGTGCAAAGCTCGTTCCCGAAGACAAGTAGCCTACAGGTCGGATTGCTGGGCGCCGATGGAGCGGCTGAAACTATTCATTTCACATGGTTTCACATTGTCAGGTCGAGATCTCACAGACATTGCTTTACTTGGAAGGAGACTAGAAAGCTGATGCGCCTCCATTCATTACAACATGTGACAACATCAGGTTCACCGCATCGCAGAAATGTTGGTAAAGATGCCTATATTTTCGCCGATGCAAAAAAGAAGTGCTGCCACAGGTGCAGAAGATGCTAGCAATTTAACGGAGATTTCATGGATAGCAACATGATATGACATGAACATCGAGTTTTTTTGTGCTGGCCTGACATGTTGTTGGTGATGAACTCGCGCGCCGCGTGCTCTGCTAATTTGATTCTGCGCGCCACTCCGTCCCACCAGTCATCTGTGGGTTGAAACTGTGCAATCTCATGCGCCAATCGCGCGAAGACAACGCTGCCTCAAAGGCGCCACAGCTACCAAAGCGGTCGCAAAATTCACCGATGGGACCATGTATAACATATAGCATGATAAACATAACATGTAACATTGAGTGTGAGAGAGAGAGAGACAGGGACAGGATGGGACAGGGATGTGGATAGATTGGATTAGATGTGATCAGATAAGATTGGATTATATAGATTTGGATTGGATTAGATTAGATTGGATTAGCTTCGATAGATAGATGAAACTTTCTTTAACTCAAAACTGTTTCGTTGAGTTTCTCAATTTAGCAAGGCAGAATCCTGAGATCCTATCGATGCTAGCTCAACCAAGAATCGATCTTTCGTTCATCTTTCGATTGGTTTAAGTAAAATACCATGTTTTGGTTCACAGTGAATACATGTGAATACTACTATACTAGACTATAGGTTTTTGCCCTTGCAATTCTGGAAATTCTGGAAATGCAACACCATAGAGTGATTTTTGTGTCCGCCGTCACTTCAACAAAGCCAAGCTCAACCAGGTTGCGAAAAGCTGCGGGGCAGACTGACCATGTATTCATCTCGTTTGCTTTCTGCAATACTTTGAAGTCCACGGTCTGAGCTCGGGAAAACTCAACAAAACTAGGTGAAACATGTTTGGCTGTTTGCATTTCTTAACAGAACAAACAAAATCTGGGCAGCAGGCATCGTAAGGCATTCGCATTCGTACAAATGCCAGTAGCATTCTGCAGCTTTGTGCGCCTCAAAAAAAAAAAAGATCAAATCCGAGTGCACCGAATGCAAAGTCACAGGGAAATCCTGCAGGTTCAGCAAAAGTCGAGGATTTTGTCCGCCATACTTGGATTTCATGTCTTCAGTCGCTGAGTCGTGAGAAAAAGTGACCATGCCCTGCTTCTATCCGCTATCCCTGCCAAGTTTCAATATTCTTTGGTCTCTTCACTCCGCGGCAGCGAGTTGCATTGCTCAATCTCTGCTGCCAATCTCGACCTCGGAGACTGACTTTGAGGGGAAATGTTGGTCCATGGGGATTCAACTTCAATCCAGGAGAGATATAAAAACAACCCAAAAAGTCGCAGATCACATCTGCTTTCTGTGGCTTACTAAATAGGTCTATCTATAGATAGTATACTGTGTGTATCTCAAATAGTATCCAATTTTGTGATGCATCACAAAATTGCTGGAAGATCATCAACCGTCGATCCTTCCGGACAGTGTCGGTCGTTGCTCGATTGACGATGTTGATGCACATTCCGATCGTTATAATTACTCTATCATGATCATGAGTGTGATGAGGTTTGCAATTATGGTAAATGACTATGACTCTTTGATTTATGATATGTCTTGATTATGATGATGATCATGATAGTAATGATGCAACAAATGCCACAACCAGCAGTAGGACATGGGATGAGAGTCAGAGTCTGGCGTGTGGACATGTGTGCATATAGACAAGCACCTGAAAAAAAATAGTCGGGTTCCTTTTGTACTCTTACCTGGCCTGGACATTCATCCATTTAAAGATAATTATTATAATAATTAATAGTTTATATTATAATGATACTATTGATGGTTTATCAGTTGTTCATGATCTATAGATCATCTTCTTATATGTTCCCCATCAAAAATAGTTGAATGTGCCAGCCAGAGTTCGAATGCAACTGAGACCACGACCAGAGAACTGTCGCCCAAACCAACCATTTGGCAATGGACATTGCCGGGTGAGACGGCTTTGGCCATCCGTGGTCAACATCCTTGATCTGATATGCTGAAATCATGCGTTTCTGGCCGCTTGAATCGCAAACATGCCTAAACTCGGAAATGGGAGAACACTTACTGGCTGATACTGGCTGAACATGTCGTGTACAAGGGCTCACCTGATCTACCGAACCTCAGAACAACACACCATTGCTTTCTTTGTCCAGCAGTCTTTTGGACGAATGTCTAGAGGCATTGGGAAACAATTGCCAAACAGCCTTCTACGCTGTTGGACTCAATCGATCACGTCCCCTGGTTTTCAGGGGCTGCCCGTCGCTTAAATTAAAACCAGCGGTCAAAGCTCTGCAGAGATCCGTTTCTGTGTAGTGTCCAGCAGCATCAGCAAAAGGAAAATCGACAAAGTAATCACCAGAAGGCATCTGAACAGCCAGTACACGACAGACAAACATCTCCAAGTTTTGCCATCCTCAATTTCTTCTCCTGAAACCTCAGCAGCTGGCTGTGGCACGTCATGGCTATTGTCAACACTATCGAAGAAAAAATCCTCCGCGGAATGGTTCGGCCGCTGCAAACAGCAAGCAAACAACCAGGCAGACCAATCGTCATTCAGATCTGACCCATTTTTTGGAGACGGTGAAGGTGCAGCAGTGGCTTTCCTGGCACATCTGTACAGTTCATCCTCCAATTTGGACACTTGTCGTCCATGAGGCAACAGAAAGGAGTATGCCATCCCCAAAAGTTTCCTACGTTCGGGTTTCCAACGCTCTCCAACACCCAGGTATCCACCTTGGATCTCCGACGGCAAATCCTCGGAACGATAGCCGAAGCGCCGCAACAGTGGCCACTCATCCGTTTCCATGTCGACTTTGGATCGAGTGTTCTCGTCCACGAACCACATGACTTGACGGACCAAAGAAACAAAAGAAGATGGGACCGGATAAACAACTGCCACTTTCAACCTTTCTGGATAATTGTTCTGAAAGACTTTGACCATCACATGTGCCCAAGCAACAGGTGGTGGACTGCCGAAAACAATGGCACAAATTTGATGTACTCCGCGTTCTTCCATTGAATCGATGGCCTCCTCAAAAAAACGAATGGATGCCTGCACTAGCGCCAGCTGTGAAATTTCGTGGGTTTCAAATTCACCGAAGAGGAAGTTCACAAGAAGGACAGGGCAACCGTCAGTGTCTGGTCGCAATGTGCGAAATCGAAGATCTTCATCCAAAAGTTGCGCAGTCAAACCTTCCCTCGGGATAGGAAAGACCCGCGATCTCCAATGCAAATTTTCAATGAATTGTTTCTTGGCTGCAAAAACATCCCCTTTTCGTGCTACGATAAAGCGATGAAGGGTCGCATCAGTACCAGACGGGGACTTCTGCCAGGGATGTTCGTCTCCATCAACTGTTCGGTATGGTGGCAAATGTTCCGCACAGAGTTCGCTACGCAAGTGACGCACACTCTCAGCCGTTCGGGTTCGCCAGCTGTCCATGGTTCATGGTAAACCCCACATGGTCAACAAACCAAAAACGATGACGGTGTCATTTTTGAAATTTAATGATTCAAAACAAACTGGCCATACGTTCACCAAAGTTTCAATGAACCAAAACTAGTGAACCAATTTGTTGGTCGTGCAACCACTGTGCAAAATTTGATCCATTGATACACACATGCACATCGAATCTTTGAATTTGCTGAATGGCAAGCTAGTGCGTTTGCGAATGAACAAATACGTGCAACAAAACGCAGTGGACAATTTGAATCGAAGGGCTGCAATGCAAATCCTGCATGATGTCATGGAAACAGCGATGGTAAACAAAATGATGCACAAAACAAAATGACAAACACCAATGGGACGGGCGTCACATTCGCCCCTACCCCAGGGTCACATCCGCCCCCACCCCAAGTAGGGTCACATTCGCCCCTACCTCTCACAAACCTTTCCATTGAATAAGTCATTCAACCTGTTAAGGTTTGTTTGACAAGGCACATTTAGGGGCGACTTGGGGACATTCGTTAGGGGGGAATGGGGGACATTGGTTAGGTCACCTGCCTCACTATTGAATAAACCATTCAACCTTTTAGGATTTTTTTACAACTGTTACGTTGTAACATCCATTTCAAGTAACTCCCAAAAAGTTGTGGACGTTACGTTGTAACATCAATTTCAAGCAACTCCAAGACCCTCTGGATCCTACACTGCAACATCCATTTGAAGTCAGTTCCAAGACGCTCCGGATTCTACGTTGTAACATCCACTTGAAGTCACTTCCAAGACGCTCTGGATGCTATGTTTTAACATCCATTTCAATCAACTTCCCAGACACTCTGGATGCTACGTTGTAACATCCATTTCAATCAACTCCCAAGACGCTCTAGATGCTACGTTGTATCAGCCATGTGAAGCAACTTCGAAGACGCTGTGGATGCTACGTTGCAACATCCGTTTCAATCAATTTTCAAGACTCTTGGGGTCTTGGGATGCTATGTTGCAACATCCATTTCAATCAACTTCCAAGAGGCTGTGGATGCTCTGTTGTAAGATCCCAATTCAATTAAATTCCCAGACGCTCTGGATGCTACATTCTTACATCCATTTCAGGCAACTCCAAGACACTCTGGATGCTACGTTGTATCAGCCATGTGGAGCAACTTCCAAGATGCTGTGGATGCAATGTTGTAAGATCCATTTCGATCAACTTCCAATACGCTTTGGATGCTACGTTGTAACATCCATTTCATTCAACTTCCAAGATGCTCTGGACACTACGTTGTAACATCCGCTTGAAGTCACTTCCAAGACGCTCTGGATGCTACGTAGCATCCACTTGAAGTCACTTCCAAGATGCTCTGGATGCTATGTTGTAACATCCATTTCAATCAACTTCCAAGACGCTCTGGATGCTAAAATGTAACATCCATTTGAATTCTCTTCCAAGACGCTCCGGATGCTACGTTGCAACATCCATTTCTACCAACTTCCAAGACGCTCCGGATGCTACGTTGCAACATCCATTTCAACCAACTTCCAAGACGCTCTGGATGCTACGTAACATCCACTCGAAGTCACTTCCAAGACGTTCTGGATGCTATGTTGTAACATCCATTTCAATCAACTTCCAAGACGCTCTGGATGCTACTTTCACGTGCAGCGATGCAGGCAAGTTTTTCAGTTTTGAGTGTTGACCATGAAGGGAACAATCCAGTCGTACCCTTAGTACAATTGGACCTCACCACCGAGTCGGGTGAAACTATTCTTTGGGATATGTTGGATTCCAAACAATTGGTTGCAGTGCACCTTGGGTTACCATGCGGGACAGCAAGCCTCGCCAGAGCCAGAGAACGACCCGTCTCTCAGATGCTGCAGTCCCAAGGGGCCCCTAACCCCCCACCTTTGCGCTCGGCAGAGTGCCCACTGGGGTTATGTGGACTTGGTGATGTCCACCAAGCCAAAGTCAACAGCGCCAACAAGCTATACTGGTTAGCAATTTGGGTCATGGTCTTCTGGTTTGAACGCGGCATAATCTTCAGCATCGAAAACCCAGCTAATAGCTGGCAGCTAATAGCTGGCTCTGGGCAGCTCTTGTGCAACTTTCCCTTCAACACTCTAGGGAGACAGCAGAGATTTACAACAAGTTGGACAAGGTGATTTTCCACGCTTGCTGTCATGGGTCCACAAGACGTAAGAGCACAGGATGGCTGAGCACAAAAGGGATCTACGCAGGACTCGCTGCGACATGTCAAAATGACAACCCACGCGAACTATGGGGTGTTCGGTGGAGCAATGGAGCTTGGTTCGACACTGCGTCCGAAGCTGCGTATCCAGCGTTGTTGGATCAGAGGGTGGTTGCTTGTTTTAGCAGGCGTTGCCGTGCAGCGTGGATACACCTTGCAGAAACCCAACAGGTTGCATGACATGTCCACAGCAGTGCATTTTTTTCCTCGGAGTGTGGCCGATTAAGCTCAGTGGCTTGGTCCTTTGCACTGATGCAATAAAAGTGAGAGCATTGGAAACGAATTCAAAAATGAGATGCTGTACAGCCGTGTCGAAAGAGCATACTGAAAACACATCAACAAAAGGCAACCAAAGAACACAAAACAACCAAAAACCCACCGAAGAACGCGAAATGCAAGTCCCCCTGGCAGACTTGCGTATCGGGTCAACGCAACGACACAAAACCCACCAGGAAAGGGGCCGGAGCCCAACACAAACAAACCAACACAGTGTGCCGTATGCCTACACGGCAGAAGTGCTGGGACCATGCAAATGGATGCTTCCCACCTCTTCAAAAACACCTTTCTCAGTAGTAAGTTTCGTGAGGGTCATTTGTTTGGGTGTGATGTGTTTTTTACCAACTTCTGTACGCAGGGTCCTCCAGAAGCGTTCTGCACCCTTGATTTTTTTTTTGTCCTTAAAAACGTATATCGAGGGGAAAATCTCAAAAAACCTCCTATGCCCACTTCCTCACACTTTTCAGCTGTCATCCAGCCTGCTATTCCCAACTTGGTGATTGAGTATCATATAGTACATTATCGTCATTACATTCATGAGACTCAATGTTTGAATCTTGTCTGGATTTGTCTGGATGATGATCTGGATCATAAACTTTTAGGGTTTAGGGTTTACGGTTTAGGTTTTAGGGTAGATGTTGAGGATGTGTTGACACATTCTGGGAATTTGTCTAAGTTTTTTGGTAACTGTATATTGTTGTCAGAATCTTCTGAGAACTGCTGACAGATTTTTTTGATTGTTGATTGTTGTTAGAATTTTCTGATTGTTGTCATAGGATGTCATAGGTATCCGATTGTTGTCAGAAATTTCTGATTGTTGTCAGAATTTTCTGATTGTTGTCAGAATTTTCTGATTGTTGTCAGAATTTTCTGATTGTTGAAGTTGTTCATCGATTGTTTTGATTGTTGAAGTTGTTGTCAAGTGTTCTCAGAATTTTCTGATTGTTGTCAGAATTTTTCTGTCTGACAACAACCAAAAACTTCCCACAATAACTCCAACAGTCCAACAGTCAGAAGAAAATATCACAAGAATCAGAAAACGATGACAGCAATTAAGAATCAGAAAGTTCTGACAACAACTCCAATCGAAATCAGATCATTCTGATATAATGATATTAATAACCCCAACAACAATCAGAAACTGTGACAAAAATGCCAAAAATCAAAAAAACTAACAACTATTGGCAACTATCATACATTTATCAGGAAATTATGACAAGAATGGACACCAAGGACGTCGACGCCGGAAACGGCAAGATCATCGTCTCCGTCAATCTCGCAAATCGAGTGATCAAGAAAATCTAACGTTGTAGCCAATGGGCGGTCGTGTTGATAAACCATGGATTCGGTATTTTTCTCGATATCCGGTTTCGGAATACGAACACCTGTTGAGGGGTCAACGTCAACGAATTCCCCTGAGGTATTATGCCCATGGCACAGGCGAAAAATGGCGCCATGCAAGATCCAGAAAGGGCTGCTCTTATTACCTGTCTCAATCTGGTGGTGCCCCAAAAGTTCTATAAATGTGCCTACATCGTGAGCGCCGCGGATAAAGATGGCCAGAGATTGCGATTGGATGGCAGGGTGGACTACCATGCCGATCATACCGTACTCCTTGGCAATTTCACGAAGGCAATTCCTCCGTATTCGTCGGAAGCTTCACATAAACACACAATATGGGCCGCATTGCGGAACACTAAGTGTGGAAGGGCACGATGATTAATATCAGTTCTAATCCATTTTGGAAATTTTGAACAACCTCCGATATACGGAACACGGTTGATGTGACCAAGATTCAAAGTCAAAATGCCAAGCTGATATGTGTCTTTCTGGAATTCATTAATGTTATCCTTAGTACGCTTGACAACACCTTGGACTGCTCTTTTTATTGGAGAATTTCTTCGGTCTCAAGGTCACCGCCGTCAGGGTACTTAAAATAAGCTTCTAGTCTCCAAATCGGAAGCGGCGTCTGATCCTGGGCGTCAATGTGGTGTTCCTGAAGAGTAGGAATTCGAATTCCATCTGGCATAGAGTAAATATAACCAGTGTAATCTTTTTTCCGTCCAACGCCTTCATGGCTTCCGCCAGGTCGTTCAACACGTTCAAGTGCATGTTGCAAAATCGGTTTAATTTATTAATTAACGCATACACATGGCCGTCAATTTACTATTCATCTTTTTGCTGCGGTTGAACGTGTGTAACGACCTGGCATGAAGGCGTTGGACGGAAAAAACGCATACACATGGCCGTCTGCAGATTGAGGGGCCACAAGAGTGAACTGGTAAAGGACCTGTACACAGTCCAGTAGGCCGTCACGAAGTCGCCACAAACAAACCAAAACCAAAACCAAAAGCAAAAACCAAACAAACAAAACACAAAAAGCAACAACAC
>Ga0126342_10014674_pt1 | contig 13807 bp, 13 predicted proteins | sample Cyp1metagenome_FD_92528 | JGI IMG/M metagenome (GOLD analysis project Ga0126342, IMG submission 92528) | Coral microbial communities from Lord Howe Island, Old Settlement Bay, Australia - Cyphastrea 1 metagenome | ecosystem: Host-associated > Invertebrates > Cnidaria > Coral ...
ATACATAGATACATACATAGATACATACATAGATACATACATAGATACATACATAGATACATAGATACATACATAGATACATACATAGATACATACATAGATACATACATAGATACATACATACATACATACACACATACACACATACACACATAAATATATATATATATGTGTACATATGTATATACATTATATATATACATATATGACATATATATATATATACATACATGTATATATATACACACACACATATATATATATATCAACATGCAACAGTGTTATACTGTGTTCAGTAATGTGCTCTTTTGGCACCTGCGATTGGCCCATTGGACATCCCCTTCAGGACAAGACAGTGGAAAGCCGAATAAGATTTCTGCTCCAGGCTCGTGGAATGCCAAAGGTGAGGGAGTAGCTAATCTATGTCAACACATGTCCTTCACAATCTGCTCAAAATGCTCAAACTCATCATGCACATGCCCTTTCTCACAGCTTCGTCTGAAGACCCAATGGCTATTGAACATAATTGGTATGACCGCGATGGAGCTCACGGGTTTCCATGGCACAGCAGAGCCTTTTCGGTCATATTTTTGTTTGATTTGTTTGGCCATCTTGATGCACCCTTCGACCTTCGAGCTCGAACTTGTTAGAAGCGCTTTAAAGTCGTTCCTTACAGTCTCAGATAGTTCAAAGAAGATGCTTGAGGAGTCAATGGTACGTGCTTTCCATCCCATATAATGTGCATATGTACATACATAATAGACACGACACGGCATGTTTGCAAGTAAGTTTATAAGTTCACACAATTTTCCGCTTGAAACTTGAAACTTCAACTCCAACTGCTTCCGAAACTGCATCTGTGTCCAGCACAGGCTTGAAGTGCTTTGTTTGTGCCGTTACCACATGTTACTACAATGTTGTGAGCCACCCATGACCTCGACCTCAACTCTGGGCTTTTGGCGGTGTCTTGCTCCGTTCGGTTGCCATGGGCCTTGGATATCTGCTCCCCTTGGCTCTGCTGGTGGCTTCACAAGCCAGCTTCAATGACGACGAGTGCGATTCACTGGATGGCAGAGATGAAGACTGTGCTCTGCATGTGTTGCAAAAGGCCATGAGGCTCAGAAAAATTGAGCCTTTTGAAGGTCAGAGGCCAAGTTACGTCTCAGCTGGAACAATTCAGCAAGGATTCTGTTGATTTTTTGACAGGCAATGCAGGGGTAGGTATGCATATAAGTTTGGTGCCAGAAGCTACTGAGTTGATGGCCACAAAAAGATTGTCTCAATTTTGATTCGTACTTCGTGGCTCTTTGTGGTCGATGTGGTCGCTCTCAGGTCCTGTAAGACTCGGTCGTGAGGCCGATGTAGATGCCGCACCTGCCGTGACTGATTGGCTGGGAAGCCAGGAGAGCAGCAAGACCCAACAGATTCCATCAAAGAAGAAGAGTCGAGATGCAAGAGGAATAGAAAGAACATGTCTGAAACCTGTGTTTGTCAGCGCTTTCACACGTTGGATGCAATAAATGCAAACTAGATATCGAGAGTAACCAGATCTCTATGCTAGTGATAGGTTGACCCAACTCCAATGATCACACATGACTAAAAGAAGAGAATAAAAGAAAGCGGAGAGGTGAAAGAGAAAAGGCAGAGCAGGGAAACTGGATGAGTGGGTTTCTGCAAGAGTTTGGATGCGCTGGTTATAGGAGCAGATGTTGGGATCTGATGCAGAGCCTCTGCCAGGGTCTGAGAATGGGAGGAAAGGCACACCAGAGTTCATGTATGTTCATCTTGCAAAGGGGAAAAGAAACTAAGAGCATAGCTTGGTCGTGAGGGGTCTATGGCGTGCTATGCAGCATACTTTTGTTCCTTTTGTTGGAAAAGTGCCAACAAGCGCATGGTGCAGATTGATTATCTAGACTCTAGACTTTGTATTCTGGTCGCTTCGCGACGACAACCGCCCGCACCGGAGTGTTAGCTCCGAAGTTCCAATAAAACCATAGCCATATACAGTATGTTCTGTGTTGGGCCTTTGTAGGGCTCATGTTGGGGATATATTGGGCACATGTTGGCTCTATGTTGGGCCGTGTTGGGCCCATGTTGGGCCATCTTGGGCCTAAGTGCGCCATGTTGGGCCCAACATTTTGGGCCATGTTGAGCCCAAGTTTGGCAACTTAGCGGATTTTAATGGATTTTAGATCCCTTTAAAAAACGTGGAAACACACAGGATTCTAGAGCAATAAAGGCCCCCCAAGCTAAAAGCTTAATATATAGCTATTGCAATTGCTTCCGGTCAATGCGTGCACACAAAAAACGCCTTGGCACCTTCGGTGCGGGCGGATTTGATAAACATCCAGTGGCTTGCAAACTGCCCATGCAACGCAAGAAGTGATCAGCGGGGGGTCTCCCAGTCTCGCAGCTCCAATTTTCTTGGTTGGAAGTTTTGGCCCTTCTTACTTTGGCGCTAGCCATGCCGCAGAGACCAGGTTGGGAGCCTCCGCTGAAATCAGCTACTCCCCGCCCAGTGCCTGAGCTGGAAGATAAAGACTCACACAATACATTACATGACCAAAACTTAGACACCCAGATTCGACAAAGATGCATTGGCTTCCCCAAAGAAACAAGATGAAACAAGTATCACCGAGGTGGGGAGGCACTTTGAATATCTAGCTTAGATGATTAGCCTGATTAGCCTATGAAGACACTGATGAATGCAATGTGTTGTTGACAGTCACGACGTTCTGTTACATTGTTTTAATTTCGAGGTTCGCCCACAAGCGATTTGAAGGTGCTCAAGAAAGGCAGCGGGACGTAGACGCAACCTATGGATTTGCTTGATTTTCAATCGTGGATGCCCTATGCCGCACTATGCCTATGGCGACGATTGCTCTACAGAGATATAATCTTAAATTGACAGGTTTGCTCCAGATGTTTCCAGCATCGCTACTGTCACTGCTTGGCGTTTCATCTCATTCTTTGGAATCATTGAAATCAGTTGAACACTGTATGAACCATCAGCTGCCGTGCGTCTCCTTCAGGTAATGGCCTTGCTCCACCAAGCCTGGTGCTTGGGGCAAAGCTGCGAATTGGAGTGATCGATTCTGTAGACTCAAGAACTATCAAGAACTATCAAGAACTACTGTATAAGAAACTATCGTGGAGAACTACTGTATTTGGATGATTTTTGATGTATTCGTATGGTCACCTGGAAGGCAAAGCAACACAATACAACGGAGTGGCTTGGCCCGAGATGGTCTTCCGTGGCACAGGCGCTGCAATAAAAACATCAATGACACATCAATGAAACAGAACACAGAAGTGGATTGGTCAATTTGCAGGTGAGATGCATGTTTTCACCATCGGCGATTCTGGTCTGCACTTCCAACATGTCATGTGTGGTTAGTACCTACTGTGCCTAGTAGATTCTCATCTCATCTACTTCCTCACTTAAGGGGCTGCAGGCAGAAACTCTGTGTTTTTGTTTAAGGAATCATGACAAGAACCACAAAACTTGATCTTACAAAAGTGGTTCTCAATGCCATGCCACCAAGGACTGGGGCTCTCGGCTCAGACACACGTGAACCATGGATGTTGCCATGTCATGTCATTGACTGATGTTAACATTTTCAGCAAAAGCATGAAGTCGCATGAAATGAAAGCAGGATCATCTTCACTTTTCAGAGGTGGACTGCTCTGGGAGCAATATGGTGATGGTGGCACCGGCTTGCACGTTTTCCCCTTTATCAGGCAGATCTTGTGTCATTATCCAAAAAAGCATGTTCCGTGTGGCACAAGATGTGCACCCTATGGGATGTAAGGCCATCATGCAGCATCAACGACATGAAGCAGTGCTTCAATGAGACTGGCGATGCAAGCGGCCCTTGCAATGAGGTGCCAAAGCTTGGTCGCAGCTTCGGTTGATTTGAGTCCGTAACAGTAACATCCGGGAAGATGCAACACTATCATGAACATATATATATATAGTAGGAATTAATAGGGGATGTGTATGTATATGTAATTTAATATGATACAATCATACATATAAATAAATAAATAAACAAATATATATATATATATATGTACAGTATTAGGTAGTCTAATAGCCAGAATGACAGAGACAGAATGGACTACAATGCATGGAACGCACTGCGGCTTTGCATCGTGGCCATCACATCCCTACCCGATGAGGCCTGTGGCTATGTGCCTGGGGTCGACAACCAGGCTCAAGTGGTCGTTGCGGAGCAGATGAAGCAACGCGCTGCAAAGACCGCTCGATGTTTTTCTTGACGTTTAGCATGAAAGAGATAGGAAGAGAAAGTGGCCAGAGATAAGCTTGGATCCTTTGAATGGCTTCCCTTTCCATGCCTGCAAGAAGTGACTTTTGTTGTCTTCACATATTTGCACAAGTCACTCCTCCATTTTGGTGACCTTGCAGGACTGGAGTTCAATACTTCCTGAACGTGGGTGACAACTTCTACCCGCAGGTGTTGCGATTCTGGCATACACATTTAGTGTAGTTGCAGAGGCTGATTTTGAAAACCACTGCAGCTACGTGCCATAGATTCGGTGTGCGGTATGCGGAAAATTTGAGACCGAACCGGCAGTTGTCGTTTTCAATACCCTTTTCCAATTTTATCATATGGATTTTATGAATTTCACAAAGTTTTGAGGTACCCAGGTACCCAAACAATGACTTCAGAGTCAGAGGACATGACTTGACAGCCGCGCTCCAGGGGATGAACACTGGATGTGGCAGCCCCATGGACCAAATCAAGGAGGCCACCAAGGTGCAATTCACCAAGGCGGAAAACGCAGATTTCAACACGAGTGCAAAACTGAGAAAACATGTAGAAAACATGTAGAAAACATGTAGAAAACATGTAGAAAACATGTAGAAAACATGTAGAAAACATGTAGAAAACATGTAGACCAGTACAATATGGAAAGCTATGGAACAGGTGCAGTATGGAAACTGAAGAAAGTGCAAGCACTGAGAGGCCTTCAACTGGGTCTATTCTGGACCTTTGAATGGAAAAGTTTGGTTGTCGGTCCTTGGCAACCACGATTATGGTGCTGAACTTGGATTTTGTTGAGGCTCAAGAGATCTGAGACGAAAGATCAAAGGGCTGTGTGGGCCATGTAGCCTTTTTTCGATTTGATAAGAGAAGGGCCTGACTACAGTCTGTGACAGTTGTCTCGAGAGGTCTTGAGTCATGGTTTGAAGTTTTCAAGAATGACATGGATCCAGAGTCATGTTTCTGCATGGTTTGATAAATGTGTTCAAGTGCAAAGTACGGTAAGATGTTTGATGTGCTGAAATATCTGAAATGTGTTGACAGTCAGTTGACAGTTGACATGTGTTGAAATCTGTTGAAATGTGAGTCGTTCATTGAACTTCCTCAGGTGCTCGGCAGTTCAACTATGCCTGGGACCAGCAGGTGGCCTTCACCTGGGCCAGTGACGCTGGGATCCGTCCAGACGTAGCTCTTTTCAGCCTTTGTAAGGGTGTCACATGGTGTCACATGGTGTCACATCGCAGCGCACGAGGGATGACAAGGTGTAGGACATCTTAAACACTTTAATTAAATGTGTCCTCCTCTATAGATAGCAAATACACATTTGCACAGTATGAACAAATGCTATATAGACAGATTTGTATAGATGTGAATAGAAAAAATCGAATTGCACAATATCGAGAGAATCCTAATCGAGAATAGTGACATGCTTTTTGCTCCAGAGTGATGATGCAGGGAAAGCCACCTGGAGCACTGCATGATCCTAGGATCGGTGGGTTATGCCAGCCCTCTACTTCAGTCAGCACGTTCGATATCCAGCCATCCCCCCAGTCTTTTGCCGAAGAGGTGGAAAGGACAGCATATATCACAGCATGCAACTTCAAAATGGTCAATCAGTCAATCGGAACATGACAGAACACTGAATGCATCTTTGTGGAGACTATGCAGCCAATGTCTTCAAAGAGTGTCCATTCATGTCCATTATATGTCCATTCACGCATCTTCCAATTAGTCCATGGAGTACTGAGGATTTGGGATTTGATGTAGACATCTTCATGCTGGATTCAAACGCCTGCCTCTTAGCATTTGTTGGCCTTGTGGATTGTCATCGTCCGAGTGCAGGTTTGCAGATCGAACATGATCTAACCATAGCTTGGGCGAGAGTCTAAAGGAGATTGCAGCAGACTCTTTGACTTTGACTGTATCACCATTCGTGTCATATTAATTTCATCTAATTTCCATATCTACGCTGAACACTTGATGATTGGTTACTGATTGGGACACTGGCTCGTTTTCACCGAAGGTGATGGATGCCCATGGTCTTGATGACCGGCCAGGCTCCAACCTTTGTCATCGAAGATTCAATGCTCAGGACCCGTTGGGCCCGAATCGGGCATGGGAAGTCACGAAGGACAAGATAGGACAAGAGACTGTCAGCCATAGGGCCATATATTATGTGAATTCTATGTATATATATATAATCATTCTTTTATTTGCAGATATAGATGATATAGCTTTTCCCTTTGCAGTTTGGCTGACCACCCTGTGGAACGGGCAATCTGATTCCGCGGCCGAGCTGGCGCTCCTAGTGCAATTTGGTTTCTAGAGATGCCCATGACACGATCGCTGGTGATTTTGCAACCTTGTGCACGCCATCATCTGTCAAAACTCAATTGTCATCTTCTGCCACCCAGCAACAAGTGGTATTAAGGTTGATGAATTGGAAGTGACTAAGTCTGGGTTCAAGCATCGGCCTTCTTGATTTTTGCTAAGTGCAAATGTGTCGCCTCATGAAGCATACCTCTCTTGTTGCACCTACGGGTATGCTTCTCGCTTCTCCAACTCCGTAATCAGATTGGAGTGGAATTCGCAGTTTCCAAAAATCTCGTTGACTTCAAAACAAAGCTGTCTTCATGTATGTTTTCACATCTCCAGGCCGACTGTTCAGCTACTGGGGGGCCGCCCTCGGTCGAAGAATGCGCGGCCTGGTTTGGAGATCTTTGGGGAAGGCCTGGATTCCTTGCGAGTGTGTGTGATCCCACTGTAGCATATTACATTCATGAGTGGGAGGCAGTTGCACATTGGGTCTTGCTGTTGAACATTTTTGTCAAAGATACATAAAGATATCATGATATGGAAAGCTGGGGAGAAAAGGAGTTTGGTCAGGAAGTTTTTCTGGCAAAAAGAATCAAGTTCTAGCTTCTGCTGGGAGCTCCCATGTAGGGTGCTCCGCGCAGTACAGCCAGGCAAGCCACCTGGATGGAGGAGTGCTTGGCTCTTGATGGCTCTTGAGTCTTTTTTTCGCATGGCTGGCAATTTCCATCTCATCGAGTCGAGTGAAGAACAGACTCAGTACTGATTCTCAAGCTTGATTTGCAAACTAGCAAGCGCTCTGTCAAACTGCGTAGAACCTACGTATACTGTATTGCAAGCTGCTACTGCAAAGGAGAAACTTAACGCTTCCACAGCCAGCTGGCAGGCAGTGCTCTGCGAATAAAGATGAACCTTTGAAACGGACATCAAAACCAAGACCAGTAGGGCAGGATGCAGTGAACTGTTATGAACTGTTGCGACACCGCCTTGACGTTTCTTGCTCAGATTGCTGTCACCCACTTCCCTTGTGGTCACAAGGCTGGAAGAGATGCTTCCACCAGTATTTTTTTAAAACAAATTCTTGAACTGCACAAACCAGTGAACAAGGGGTTCGAATTGGTGTCAAATATAAACGCGATCTCATCAGTTCTGAAGTCCCCGAGATCTTTTGTCATAACATGAACGCAGAAACTTGCCTCAGGAGTCCATGCATTGACGTGCTATCTACAGTAACATACATGTTTTGTTTTGTTTTGTTTTATGTTTTTTCAGCTTGTTCCCTCGAGAATTGAAGTAGAAGGTCATGCATTTGTGTTTGCGTTTCTTTGCGGTCGTTGGGTGGATTTTTCCCGAATGCGTAGCAAGGGTTCCCGTTTCACTCTGGGGGTCTGGGGGTTGAGGGTGTGTTCTCTCGACGTTGCGTTTATGTCCGCAACCGTTCGCAACCGTTCGCAACCATTCGCGTGAGGGCCGTATGGCCGTGCCTATGGTAAGTTCTGCAAAAGGGGTCACTTTTGGATGTTTCCAGCGTTGCGTAGCTGCGTTTCGCGTGGCAAGCGTGGCACTTAGTGACATTCAGACGTGTTTTGTAACGTGTCGAAAGTCGTTTTGTGTGGCAGGCGCAATACTTTTGCATCGTTTTCAGAAGGTGAGTTCCAGTTCTCGTGGCAGGCGCAGCACTTTGGATTTTGCGTGGCAGGTTTAGACGTGTCTTGTGGCGTCAAGTGGTGGCAAGGTGCAAATTCCGTGGCAGGCGTGGCATTTTGTGAGATGTGCTGAAAATTGATGGAAGCCTTGCACGAAACATCGATTTTGAGGTAGCAAATTTGGAGGTTCGCAGAAAACTCAGGAAAACGTCGATTTTGAAGCTACAAAGTATGAAAATTGAGGAAGTCTCGCACGAAATGCTCTTTTTGGTGCTCCCACGTGTCTCGTCTCGAGTCTCTGGTTTTCCTGTGGCCTCGCCGTGTCTATTGGGGAAGCTGCAAAACCTTTCCTTTTCGAAGCTTTCCAAGCAGGTTGTCATGTCGTTTTGCGTGGCAGGCGTGACGCTTTGTGACATTCTAACCTGTTTGACGCGTCGAAAGTCGTTTTGTGTGTGCCAAGCGCAATACTGTTGCGTCGTTTTCACAAGATGAGTTGCAGTTTTCGTGGCAGGCGCAGCACTTTGGCGACATCTATCGTCATTTTGCATGGCAGGCGCAGCACTTCAGACGTGTCGCATTGCGTGCTTTACACGCCACGCTCCGAACTCTACACTCACTCCACCCTTTACACTTCACACTCCACACTTTACATTCCACACTTTACACTCTACACTGTAAACTACGCTTTGCACTCCACACTCTACACTCTACACTCCACACTCTACACTCCAAACTCCACACTTCACACTCCACACTCAAAACTCTACACTCCACGCTCCACACTCCACACTTTACACTTTACACTCCACACTTCACATTCCACACTCCACACTCTACACTATACACTCCACACTCGACACTTTACACTCCACACTCCACACTCTACACTTTACACTCTACACTTTACACTCCATACTTTACTCTTGACACTTTACACTCCACACTCTACACTCCACACTACACACGACACTCCCCACTTTACACTTTACACTCCACACTTTACACTTTACACTCCGCACTCCACACATTGCACTCCACATTCACCCTCCACACTTCGCACTCTACACTTTACACTCCGCACTCCACACTTGACACTTTACACTCCACACTTTACACTCCACACTTTACACTTCAGACTCCACACTCTACACTTTACACTCCGCACTCCACACTTTACACTTTACACCCCACACTTTACAATGTACACTCCACACTCCACACTTTACACTCAATACTTTACACTTTACACTCCTCACTCCACACTGCACACTTTACACTCCACATAGTGCACTCCACACTTTACACTTTACACTTCGCACTCCACACTTTACACTCCACACTGTGCACTCTACACTTTGCACTCTACACTTTACACTTTACACTCTATACACTCTACACAACACACTCTACACTCCACACTTTACACTCCACACTTTACACTCCAGGCTCTACTCTTGACACTTCACACTCCACACGCTACACTCCACACTCTACACACGACACTCCCCACTTTACGCTTTACACTCCACACTTTACACTTTACACTCCGCACTCCACACATTACACTCCACATTCACCCTCCACACTTCGCACTCTACACTTTGCACTCCGCACTCCACACTTGACACTTTACACTCCACACTTTACACTCCACACTTTACACTTCAGACTCCACACTCTACACTTTACACTCCGGACTCCACACTTTACACTTTACACCCCACACTTTACAATGTACACTCCACACTCCACACTCCACACTCCACACTTTACACTCAATACTTTACACTTTTACACTCCTCACTCCTCACTCCACACTCCACACTTTACACTCCACACTTTACACTCCACACTCCACACTTTACACTCCACACTCTACACTCCACACTCTACACTCCACACTCCACACTCTACACTTTACACTCCACACTTTACACTTTACACTCCGCACTTTACATTCCACACTCTACACTTTACACTTTACACTCCACACTCTGCACTACACTTTATACTTTACACTCCACACTTCACACTTTACACGTTGCACTTCACACTCTATACGTTTGACTCCACACACTACATTCTCTCACGTCTATGATGTTTCCCTATCTACGCGTTTCGGAATCCGTACCATTATCATACGTGTGAGCATTCGGGTTCGTGGGCTGCATCTTGTTTTTTAAACGATATTCCATAGCCTCACTAATAATATTTTTATTTGGCTTCCAAACATGTTCTTGCAATTTGTGTTGCGCAAAAATCATCGCTCATCTATCAGGACATGGTTTTGAGATGAATATAATCTCACCCAGATCTCACTTTCCATACGGGGGTTTACATTTTCTTGCTTGTGTAATCTTTTGGCAGTGAGGTTTCACACAGTTGGGGCGTTGCTCCTTGAACTACCTTTGATATTTCTTTGCGCTTCTATTTGCCCTCCCCGCATAACAAACTGCATTCTATTGGGTGTGGCAATGATTTGAGAGCAGCATTGTTGGAAGAACATGGACTACTGTAGATGTATCATTCATGATGTAACTAAATGCATCTAAACAGTTGTGCCGTTGCCAAGCGTATCTTGGTCGCCAGCTCCCTTGGTACTCCAAGCTGCGTTCCAACGGGTTGGACCTTCTCGTCACCGGACATATCCACGAGCAGCTTGAGCCCGAGCTGTGTTTGGGGCTCCTCTGGTGGCGGTTCACCCAGAATGAGGACCTGCCATCGACTCATGGAGTCATAGACCACACCATAGCCATAGCATGGCCACAAGGCAACTTCAGTTCCTGCCTGGGCAACTGTTTGAACCTCAGATTTCGATTTTCATCGCCGATCGTTGCTTTGTGTGGTGGCTCCAGATATTCGACGCGCGTGAGTCCTCCTGTGACTAGTGACTAATTGTTGATGTGAGATGATGACATTTTGGTTTGATGCTAGGCCGCTAGGCATTGCGATATTTTACGATATTTTACATTTGGACATTCTTTGGGGAAGCTTCACAGTCCCTCCTGGGCGGCAGGACCTGCCTGGTCACGGGAGGAGGTGGCGGAATCACATCTGAAAGGTGCCGTGCCCTGGTGCGATTTGACGTGCCGTAGTCGAATCGATTCGAATCGGAAGTTGGAAGTGCTTGGAAGGAGCCCACAAGGGGATGACAGCCGAGAGTATGGTCAGCTCCTGAGAGTGGCTATGTGGCTATGCCGCACCCTTGCCAGATTCAACCAAAGTCTTTTTCATGTTGACCAGTCATCACGTCGTATCTAAAAATCTAATCAACCAATTCTTTCTTCTTTGACACCGTTGTCAGATTCACTGTGGTTTGTTTGCTTCCAGACGACTCTTGTTGAACATATAATATGTATGATATATATATATATATATCTCTATTATACAAATTATAGTATATTTATATATGTAAATAAATATAAATATAAATATAAATCTATCTATCTATCTATCTGTCTATCTATCTATCTATTTATCTATCTATCTATCTACCTATCTACCTATCTATCTATCTATCTATCTATCTATAATATTTAAGTATTACCGAAGGAAGTTTAGAAGTCAAACTTCCGACAATATGGACACATGAAAAGCAGAGGTGGGAAGAGTCAGAGAAGAGAAGAGAAGAGAAGAAAGAAGATCAAAAAAGAGAAAGTCTCAGAAGAAAGAAGATCCAGGTGAGCGCAAAGGTAGGAAAGTCGCGAAACACTGTGTTTTTCCATATTTTTCCAATGACTTGTGGCTCCGGAGGGTTGAAAAGTAGGGCTCGCTAAAGCGGCGGGTGCGGAGCCAGCTGGCCAGATGAGAGATGAAAAATTGCACGCCGTTGTGGCGCGAAGCACGACATGTCGAAGTCAAAATGTAGAAAGCACACCAGCTCCGGACCACTTTTGGAAGCTCAGATGTCGAAAAAGTGCACGCCGTTGTGACGCGAAGCACATTCCGAAGCCAAATGTAGAAAACACACCAGCTTCGGACCACTTTTGGAAGTTGAGATGTCGAAAAAGTGCACTTTTTGACGTTCAGATGTCGTTTCGCGTGGCAGGCGCACGGGATGGTGCATCTGGTCAAAAATGAGCAAAACGTGAGGGTTTTGTGGCATTTCCAAAAACGATGGCAGGCGTGGGACATTTGAAGAGGACCTGCAAAGATGCATGTCGCGTGCCACGCGCAGTACAAGAGACATGTTCATCAGAGATGTTGAGAGGGGTTGCATTTTGGAGCATCAGATCTTCAGGTTTGCTGAGGTGATTTTGCGTGACAGGTGCAGCACTTTGTATGACCCAGTATCACTTTTCGCGGCAGGCGCAGTAGTTTAGACAGGTGGAGTCAAAAAATGGCAAAACGCATTGGTACGAGGCTGTCAGCTCTGCACTCAACTTTCCATTTTTAAAGGAAGTCTCGCAGAATTGCTTCGTTTTTTGATGTTGTCAACTTAAAAAATGAGGAAGTCTCGCAGAATTGCTTTGCTTTTGACGTTGTCAAATGCAAAAATTGAGGACGTCTCGCTGCATTGCTGCATTTTTGATGTTGTCAAGTTCAAAAGCTGAGGAAGTCTCGCAGAATAGCTTCGTTTTCAAGCTTGCAGACAGACAGACAGACAGACAGACAGACAGACAGACAGACAGACAGACAGATAGATAGATAGATAGATAGATAGACAGATGAGAGAGAGAGAGAGAGAAAGAGAGATAGATAGATAGGTAATTAGATGAAAGGGAGAGAGAGAAAGACATAGATAGATAGATAGATAGATAGATAGGTAGATAGATAGATAGATAGATACATAGATAGATAGGTAGGTTGGTAGGTAGGTAGGTAGGTAGGTAGATAGTCAGAGGAGACCTCAACCACCTTTCGGTCCATCAGCGGCTTCGCTCTGCCATCCGTGATTCACAACAACCAACCTCTCCTATAGGTTTCCTATTTCTGAAACTTCTGCCACTGCCTTGTGCGGTACTACGGGTAAATATGCATACTCATATTATATATTTCTATAATTATTAGATATCATTTGATTTTATTCAATCTGCAATCATATGAACCGATGCTTCACAATTTCCAGCTAAGGTTTCTTTGACCTGACGCTCTCGAAATCTACAATCAAGGTGGAATTGGTGAACCACCTTGGAAATGTGGTGTTGACACATTCCATCCCACCCTTTGCGGGCAAGCCACTACAAGGAGCCGGCGGGATGTGGAGGATTCCAGTCCAATCCTGCAAAATATTACATCCACATCATGTCCACATCCACATCCGTTGTCCAGCCAGGAGCGGTCGTGCCGGATGCCCCAAAAAGTGAGCCACAACCTGCCGCTGAGCAGAGAAGTGGAGTAGCGGCTGCCTGTAGCAGTACGAAACTCAGAGGTTTTCACTTCTTGGATGTGAGACGATGTGAGAGTGGAAGGATGTGGAAGGACTGAGGAAAAGACAATCTTTAATCACGAAAGCTAGCGTCAGCTAGCTGGAGTCTTCTTGCTTTAGCAAGTATTCCGGGGGCTGCTCAAGGACATCACGTGATTTTTCACGCGAAAGGGGGGGACCCCCCCCCTCCC
>Ga0126342_10014675_pt1 | contig 13807 bp, 12 predicted proteins | sample Cyp1metagenome_FD_92528 | JGI IMG/M metagenome (GOLD analysis project Ga0126342, IMG submission 92528) | Coral microbial communities from Lord Howe Island, Old Settlement Bay, Australia - Cyphastrea 1 metagenome | ecosystem: Host-associated > Invertebrates > Cnidaria > Coral ...
AAGAATAATAATAAGAATAATAATAATATATATATAATAATCATAATAATAATAATATATATATAATAATCATAAGAATAATAATAAGAATAATAATAATAATATATATATATAATAATCATAAGAATAATAATAAGAATAATAATAATAATGAATATATATATATATAATAATCATAAGAATAATAATAAGAATAATAATAATAATATATATATAATAATCATAAGAATAATAATAATAATATATATATAATAATCATAAGAATAATAATAAGAATAATAATAATAATATATAAATGTGATATGTATGTATATGAAGAAATCCATTTGATGGACCCCGCCACCAGATGGTTTTTTCGTGTAATCCGAGGCGTGGAGATTCACTTCTCCCCGGGTGTCCAATTTCTTGGTGACACCAGCGTCCCAGGGACCTACGTGGAAGAAAATTGTCACTTGGAGATTTACTGAAAAACTGATGCTCACAGACTCACAGATCAAGGATCTCAGATACATATTCCATGTTATTCTTGAATGATTCACTTTGATGATTCTTGATTCTTAAACTGTTTGTCCAGGCAGCCTTGCATGATTGCATTTTGTGACAGATAGAGCTGCTGTTCTCCTAAACCCGACCACGTGGTTCGAATTGATTACATGATGACTTTAGTCTCTACCCAATAACGATAGTAATATATAATAAAAACAATATGTTTTTACAACCAACTCAACAGATACAAATCTCAGAGTTTCCTCCAAAAAAGGAACCCAAAACTATTGGTTTCCCCATCAATCATGGCCAATTTCGGATGATTTTGGGTCTCTCCACAGAAAGGCACTGTTGCGCCGCTGGAACTGGTGGGTGAGCGAAAGCTCGCCGAAGTCGATACTTGCCCATGAGACGTGTAGCGGGGGCTTTAAATTCACTGAAACAAAAATATTGGAAACATACCAAGTTTTTACCATTGTTCTTTCCAGTTTTGAAGTGGTTCGATCCTCTTCTAGTTGGTGGCCCCAGATCCATCGACTATGAGGTCCCAAAATGACTAGGTTTTGAGTTTTGAAGCTGAACTTGATGCCTTCATCACTCAGGAAAAATACCTCACCAACCTCATCGCGTCGTTTACCGATGGAGGTGAGGCCCACCAGGAAAACGGCACAGATGAGTCGCATTGACGTTGCACGGTCAACTCCGTTGCGACGACGAGTGGACGACTGCTGTGTCGTCACAAATTTTCAAAGGTGGGCTAGCGGCTAATTCTGAGTGTCGCTCTGCCAAGTGGTTTTCCAAGTCTTTCATCTTTGTTTGAGACCATGGCCTGCTATGTGCGGATTTTGTTCCTCATTTCATTGAAACACCTATTGCTGCAGCATTTGTTTATTGGTACGACAGGATCAAAGAGTGGAGTGACACTGCAGCAGAAAACGGTGTGTTTCGAGTTTCACTGCTCAAAGTTGTATTCCAGAATTGCATTGGTTTTGAAAACCTAGCCCGCTGCTTGGGGATGTTGTTCCTCACTGGATTCAAAAGCCTACCTTGTATCAGAAAATACACTTGATGCAGATGAGAAATATCTTCTTATAGTAAGATGTGATCAAGTCTGCAATAAAACACATTAAACCCATTAAAACCCAATTGAGAGCTGGTTTGGACTCCAATAATTCTGTTATTTGTCACTCTGCCAAATGGTTTTCCAAGGTTTTCATGTTTTTTGAGACTATGCCATGGCCTGCTATGTGGGGCTCCTCATTTCATTGAAACACCCGACTCGTACCAGCAAACACATGTGTGGCAACCACTTTTTTTTTTCCCGGTTGAAAGCTGAAAGTAAAAAGAACAAACTGTATATATAAAAAAAAATATATATAACAAGACTGAACGTGTGAAGATTGTGAAGGACTACGCCAAGACTGGGAACTGAAACCGCGTGTTGTGTGTTCAGCTTTGGCACGACGCTTCTCTTCAGAGTTTGTTGAGAAGTTCACTGCTTGTGAATCTGTGACCGTCACCTTTCTGTTTTTTTTTGGATGTCCTTCACCCAGGCTTTCCAGGAATTGAAGAAAACCTGAAAAGACTTATACTCATGGTACTCATGGGAGAGAAGAACAAGAAAGAAAAACTACTGCACAGACTTCAGACTGAGCATTGTATATTGATGACTAGCGGCAGTCATTGTGACATGACTATACTACAAAGCAACAATCTACAAGCAAAACCATGACAACAAATCTTGAACAAATGCTTTGAAAGAGCATTCAGGACTTTCCTGATGACAGGTACAAAACACCTTTTGACTCTGGTTCCAAGGTTGTGTCATTGATACACTGCAGCATTGGTAGTTTTGGCGTCATGTCTCATTCAGATGGCGTGAAAGGGAGCATTGAGTCGCCACCTCAGAGGTGTTTGTGTTGATGGACGTTCAGATGAAGCGTATTGAAGCGTGTTTTTTTTTTTCTTCCCTTCTTCTGTGTATTTTGTTCTTCTTTCTGGTAGTCATTTTTTTTTTAAATGTTTGATTCTTTCGTTTGTTTCTTTGCCTTTTGTGTTTGATTTATCTGTTGTTTTTTTGTTTGTTTGTTGGCTACTTTACTTGAGACTTGGCGCGGAGTCATGCTGTGGCCACGTGTTGGATTCAGCCTGAAAGTTTTGCAAAATAGAATCGTAGATTCTTAGGATTCAATGTAAGTCCGTAAAGTAAGGAAGTCACATAGTTACTGCACATTTGGGCATTTTTTGGAGAATGCGCTGCCAAGTTCGAAATCATTCGCTTCTGTGGAGATCAGCGATCCTCGTGATGATGAGCGATCTACCAACATTGACGTGATTGCCTTCTACTACCCTGGACATGAAACTGAGCATTTCTTGCAGAGTAGCCTGAGATGGTTATGTGGGGGAAGGCTATAGGTCTGTGCACATCCTAATTTTAATTTTAGGTGTGCAGCCAAACCTTCGAAAATCCAGTGTGAATGCAAATCATTCCAGGAATGGGACATCTACTTTGGAAGCTCCTTCCTTGGAAACTTCTACCATCTTGGCGAGAAAGCACTGGAAGTTGAGCTGGGTGGCAACAAATTGACATTTGAGAATGCTGAAGCATCTTTTCAAGCGCTGAAATTTAAGGACCAGGGCTTGCAGCTTGCAAGTTACCTTTGATCTGTCTGTGGTTTTTTTCGCTGCGTGTTGTCACCAACATATGGACTGACTATGACTGACTTGTCGTATTCTGGTGTCTTGGCTGCTGTTAATTCAAACAAATCCATTTGCTGTATCAGGACAATGCCCATGAATTTGAAAAACTGGATGGAGCTGCGGCTTTCAAATTGAAGCGCAGTTTGGCAGGCCTGGGTCGGTTTTTGGTTCGAAACAAACTGTTGAATTTGCCTTTTAGATGGCAATGACAAGTACATGTATTATGCATGGACAGTTCCTTTGGTGCTGACTGCAAGGACAAGAACTGCTACGGGTTCGCTGAACTGTCTCTTTCAAGCTTTGTGCTGTTTGGCATGCGGAATTTGCTGCGATTTGACCTCGCAGACATTTTCACCCTGTTGCAGGTCGAGAAGATTGGACATACGGCGGCTTCGGCAACAATTGGCTGGGTATGTGGCATGTTCTGCACAAGAAGTTCGAACCAGGTTCTGATCTGGAAACTCGGCCTTGCGAGATTTTGGTGTAGATACTCTTTCATAGGCCCAACTGTCCCTCCAGGCCATCCATTTATCAATTTTGAGACATGTGCCTTTTTTCTCTAATTTTCGCATCAACAAACCTTCCAATCAGCTGGCAAGGCTTTAAAGCTGCTGAAGACGGGTGATGCGTTCCTCTTGGAGCACAATGAAAAGCATGGAAGAGACAAGGTGCGATTGGACTTGAGAACTAGGTTTTTTCATGACTCACAACTTATGTTGGAGCAATCCACACGCGGCTCCTCACAACATCGGGATCGAGAATCTCCTTGGATTTCTGATCTCCACTGACTGTGCGTGGTGCAGGTTTGGTCTGACAATCTGGATGGCTCGGGCCAAAATTGGCTTGGTCTTCAACTCATGCTGATTCGCGATGAATTGCAAGAGAGAAGCGTGGCTTCAGTAAGCTCAGCTAGATCGGATGAGGTAAAGCCAGCTTTTTGGACTTTTTGTTGGATGACCCATCTCCTCTTTGTATATCTACAGAATTCTTAACTCCAACCGGGACCACTCATGAAAGTCGCAACTCGTTCAATGTCTCTGGGTTGAAAACTTCTCGTAGGAGTTGGTCCTGGATCATGGACGGCCTGGCTCCGTGCTCGTTTGAATCTGAAGGATGGAAGTTGTTGCTCTGGAGATGGTAAGTTGCAAGCGGCGGTCCATGATGCAGCGCAGAAGGTTTGCATGTGCTTTCTGGGTCCTGGAAGCTGATCATAAATCATAACTGCTGCTGGAACCAACACCCACCAAATCCAAACACCACGAGCCACTGGATCGCGCAGATTCAAGCGGTGACCATTGGGACGAAAGATTTATCCATTGCAGAAGGTTTTCAACTACGATCCTGCTTCTTGTCCAATCAAGAACAAGCCTCAAACGATGTCGGCTGGTGAATCTTCCTGACCAAATCTTGGACTGCGGAAAAAATCCCCTGCTGAATCTGATTGTGTGGGACAGGAGGCACCGGGTACCAACTGGGTCACTCATTTCTCAGAGCAATCTTACTTGTCGACAGGAAGTGGTTTCAGGGAGCAATGTTCGGGGGTCCGCGAAGGATCTTGTCCATCAACACTCTGATTCACTGGCTGGGACATGCTGGGACTATATACTCTAGGAGTCAGATCATTTGCCAAGACTGCAACCACGTCAGCTGAGTCTTTCAAGTCTGGCTTGCATGGTGAAATTGATATGGCAAGTTCATCAAATCAAGCCAGTCGTTAATAGATCAAGTCGATCAAGTTCCCGTTTTCATAAGGATCTACGTGGATCCCCCAGAGGTCCTCTCCGACTGCAGCTTTCAGCAGCCACGCTGAACAGTTCAACCCTAGCTGCCATGATTTTTGACATCTGTAGTGAACAGTTGTGTCAGATTTTGAAATCAAGGCATTCCTAAGCAATCCACAAGATTGAGGCCCAAATTCTGACCCCAGCAAGTGTCCAATCATGCTGAACATAGCCTTGGTGATGTCACTCTTGATGAGGCTGTGGGCAGTGTAGTTGCAAAGAAATAGCAACGCCTCAAATTTGGGCAGGGTAGGGAAACAACAAAAGAATGACAAAGCAGGGGTCCCCCAAACAAAAATGGCACAGATATCATTTGGACAGATATACATAAGGTAGTTTAGATGACCAGCATTTGTAAAACATGTGTATAAGTTTTTTCCCCAACAGCGTAAGCTAATGGCTTCTTCAGCCCAGAATAGCTCTGGTGTGCACTGGTGCAGGTGCCGGGTCAGGTTCAACGAGGTTCCGGAGAAGGTTCCGAAGGTTCCGGAGAAGGTATGGGAGGCTTTGGTGCACAGCCAGGTCAGGTTCAACAGGGTTCCGAAGAAGGTTCCGGTGAAGGTTCCCGGAGGCTTTGGTGCAGAGCCAGGTCAGGTTCTACAGGGTTCCGGAGAAGGTTGCGGAGAAGGTCTGGGAGGCTTTGGTGCGGAGCCAGGTCAGGTTCAACAGGGTTCCGGAGAAGCTTCCAGAGAAGGTCTGGGAGGCTTTGGTGCAAAGCCAGGTCAGGTTCAACAGGGTTCTGGAGAAGGTTGCGGAGAAGGGGTGGGTGGCTTTGGTGCAGCCAGGTCAGGTTCAACAGGGTTCTGGAGAAGGTTGCGGAGAAGGGGTGGGTGGCTTTGGTGCAGCCAGGTCAGGTTCAACAGGGTTTCGGAGAAGGTCTGGGAGGCTTTGCAAGGCAAGGTCAGGTTCAACAGGGTTCCCGAGAACGTTCCGGAAAGTGTGGGAGGGTTTGGTGCAGAGCCAGGTTGGGTTTAACAGGGATCCGGAGAAGGTTTCGGAGAAGGTTCCGGGAGGCTTTGGTGCAGAGCCAGGTCAGGTTCAACAGGATTTGTGTTCTCGGAAACATAGCGGAGGTGTTGCCAGCGCTTGGCTTGGCAGCACGCTTCCGAAAATTTTTGTAAAGATAAAACGTTGAGGCTGTTGAGGATACCACCGAAGCTTATTTTGGTTCTCATAGCTGCTAAGTAGCTCAGACTACCCCCAATCATCGCGCACGTTCTCTTCGGAAATGAACCCACCTTCTATCGCTAGGTGGTTCTCTAGCACATTAAACCGAACTCTTCCTTCAGGGAATGCCATGCTGAAAAATATGGGTATCCAGCCCAATTTCCAACCATTTTTGAATAATTATACAGTGCATAGGCTTCAGCACTTCCCAACCAGTCCATGTTGAACCCAACTGTCTGGAAGAGTTTCTCTAGCGATTGCCTGCCCTTCTTAGACTTCCACTGTTGCACTATTTCCCTGCTGGGAGTGAACTCGCCTTTGACACTTGAGGTACAAAAACCTCCTGAGTCGGCCCTCCACAGCTTTGTGGAAGTGGCTCGCGGGAGCCTCAGGTTGGAGCCGCATGTCGTTTGTGCCATGAGAATGAGAAGCAATGCGCAAGCCAAGAACGAACACCTTGCTGAAGCCATTTATTGGACAAGGTTGGAGTAAAGACGCGTACAGACCTTGCCTTGTTCCAATCCCGCCAAACCCTTGTGAACATGGCGCGCGATCTCCAAAAACTGGTCTGGGCTTTGATTTTCCTTGGCACTGCTTACGCATCAAGCTGCCCCTGGACGCACAGTTGGGAATGGCAAGGCGTGTTCCACGTGCATGAGGGCGGTATGCTGGTGTGGAGCGCAGAGAAGAATAAAGAAGATTATGCGGATCGGAGTATGAAGATGGTAATTCAGACCACATCGAGCGCAACTGCCTCAGGGTTGGATGCTGCACAGGAGGGAGTGTCCTAAAACTATAGAAAACCTTAAGAGGGACCCCTGCAGTCCACTTACAGCCCTTGCATATCCCGATATGTCCGCACTTCTCCTGAATTATATGTCCCTGTATGTCCCGATATCTCTGCTTATCTCCTTATAGAAGCCCGATAAATGGATGGATGGATGGATGGACGGATGGACGGATGGATGGATGGATGAATAAATCAATCGATCGATAGATAGATACACACATAGGGATATATCCCAAAGGGTACCCCCTGAGACATCCAAAGGATAAACACACACACACAGTCACACACACACACACTTGCTCAGAACTGTCATTGCGAATTCTGTTGTGGAGTGCATCTGACGTGCAAAAACAATCCAGTTACACCTGCCAGGAACAGGAGGGTGTTTGGTGTGGAGTGAAAGGAAAATTCTTTCGTCGCCACCTTGAAGAATGGAATAAAATCAATAGAAGCCAGGAAGAACTCCGAAATATAAGCAGAAACTTGGAGTGGACAAGAGATTCACCGCAGTCTCAGATTGCGACTGTGCAGAAAGATCAGTGAGAAGTCACCTTCATCCATTCATGTGCTGAATTCAAAAATCCTGATGTGATTGTCGTTGAAAAACAGCATGGTGGTTCTTGGGTTGGCCACACCCCATCACGATTCAACAATTGCAGATACGTTTGCACAGCAACTTGGATGGGTCTTCGTTGGCCCATGCCATCCAAGTGCCCATGGGCCCCCTGCGAAACTTAGAAGTTTTACTCTCTTCAGATGGTTCACACACACGCCCCGCAGCAGCGGGGCTTTTGAAGGCTCCGACAAACGAGATGAAGGTGAAGATGAAAGGTAAATGGAAATGAGATGACGACGGAAATGAGATGACAGCTACTTAACCGGGACACGAGACAGGGAACGCAAAACAGGAGAGGAAAAAGAGAAAACACCAACACGAACACACCTAGCCCAGAGCGGGCAAACCCTGAAAGGGCAAGGGAAAAGAAAAAGCGGACGGACGACGGGCCAAACACCGACCAGAAGACCAGAAGAGGGGGGAGGGACAGAAGCGCCTGACACAACCTACAAGGCGAGAGCCAAAACCTACCTCGGCACGCGAAGGACCCAAACCTGACCTCGAGAGGGAGCACGCATGAGACCAATGGGGAACTAGTTGATGAAAATTGATGCATCCACAAACGCATGCAAAATTGCGTGATAAGGCTCAAGGCCCTCGAAGTTCAAGTCACAACCCTCTGGACGGCTTAAGTGGTCAACCCTCGAATTAATGCACAACTGAACCTCACCAGCGACCATAAAATGAAAGAATCACCATACCTGCAAGCATGTCCTGTTCCTGTCGTCACATGTTGCATGACCAAAATGACATGAGTCTGTCTCTCGAGCATTGCTGAAAAAAGGAAAAGGTTGTCGCGGCTTGCAGCTATGCATATCAGCACAAAGGAAAGAGGTGAGTCCCCAAACAGCGGGCAACTGTTCAACACGGCGACAATCGACAAGGTGAGAAGCGAAAGATGGCCGGCTGTTTCACCTTTTTTAGACGAACTACTAGATTAAAAGTGTAAATTCAGAGATCAAGTCGAAGGATCAAAGTTCCCACCTAGAAAAGTATTCCCCGAAGGGTTCATGCCACCTTGACGAATCCAGCATGAGTCACACACTTGCTCAGAACTGTCATTGCGAATTCTGTTGTGGAGTGCATCTGACGTGCAAAAACAATCCAGTTACACCTGACAGGAACAGGAGGGTGTTTGGTGTGGGGTGACAGGAAAATTCTTTCGTCGCCACCTTGAAGAATGGAATAAAATCAATAGAAGCCAGGAAGAACTCCGAAATATAAGCAGAAACTTGGAGTGGACAAGAGATTCACCGCAGTCTCAGATTGCCCCAACTGTGCAGAAGGACAAGTGAGAAGTCACCTTCATCCGTGCATGTGCTGAATTCAAAAATCCTGATGTGATTGTCGTTGAAAAACAGCATGGTGGTTCTTGGGTTGGCCACACCCCATCACGATTCAAACATTGCAGATACGTTTGCACAGCAACTTGGATGGGTCTTCTTTGGCCCATGCCATCCAAGTGCCCATGGGCCCCCTGCGAAACTTAGAGGTTTTACATCTCTTCAGATGGTTCACACACACACATATTCCCTATATATCCCCTGTATATCCCTATGGGGGCACCCCTTTTTCGAGACACAGGAGGCTGCTCAGAGCGCGTGGAATGGCCCTTTCCAGACAGCGCAGCCGGGTGAAGTGTTACACCTCAACAATGCGTACAACCTCATCTTTGATGCAAGTGCCGGGCACCACTGCGTGATCTGGGAAGTGGGCCCCTGGAATTAGGGGGACCCTCTATGACCCTGTTAGTATACGGTCCCTTTTTGAAAGCAAAAAGGGGGACACGGGCGAAGGAGGGGTTCCCTTTCAGTTAACTCCGCAAGACCTTTCAAGGACTAGACTACTAAGCACTACAAAGGAGTGCGTTTTGGGGGGACCCGGTTTAGGAACCCTCAATAAGGTTCCGTAAGCATCCATAAACCAGGCTTGTCATGGCTTGTCCATATACAGGGCCTGTTTATTATAGGCGCAGGGCGCAGGGGTTATCGATTGTTGGGGAGGGGAGAATTACGATAACATTATGGTGGTATTAGGACAGTATTATGAGATAGCATTGGTATAGTAATGGTATAGTATTGTCACAACACGGGCGACTTGTGTCCCACAAGGAATGCAAGTTTTTGTTACCAACATATTAATATCCGCAGCAATGCTTGAGGTGCCTGGGTGAGTTTGTTCAAAATCCAGAGCACTCCCGAAACAAACATCGCAATCTTTGCTGAGCATCTGCCGACCGAGTTCGAAAATCGTTTTCACTACTTCATTGCTGCGGACAATGAGGAGATTGAACCAGCCTATGAGGTATCTGGGTCCACTTGACGGAAAGATTTACATATAGGACTTGTAGTAGGACTATAAGTTGGATGTTATTACCCAACAACGGCCCAGGTAAGTGAATCTGACTGCAACAGTGTCACCGCGCCTGGTAGCATGGACCGCTCGGGCGAGGTGATACTTGCAGGCATCCTTGTCATGTTGCCTACCTTGCTTGGCATCCTCTTCGTCGTGAACTCATGCCCTGGTGCAATGGAGAAGATGCAGAGATTCATGCCCTTCATGAATGCCGCCGCCAGCGGCGTGCTGGTGGCAGTTGCTGTCTTCCTGATCTTGCCGGAGGCGCATCACCTTCTGGCCAGTAAAGGCGAGGCAGCCTCCGCAGCCCTCTGGGGCAGCAGCATCATTGGCGGCTGGCTGATGGGTGTGCTGAGTGTCATGTCCTCCGCCATGATCCGTCGCTTGTGTTCCAAGACGGCTGCAGAGTCTCAAAATGCCATGGATCTGGAAACAGAATCAGAAAGCTCGGACCAGAGCAAGTCTGTCAATAAACCCTCAGAGAAGATCATGGCCAAAAAGTGGCTCATTGCCCTGCCTGTGGAACTTGGAGATTGGTTCCACAACTTCGCGGATGGACTGGTCATTGGCATAGCATTCCGTTATTGTGACCCCAGTTTTGCATGGAAGATAGTGGGGATATCGGTCGCACATGAGCTTCCACAAGAACTGGCCGACCTCCACGTGCTGATCAACAAGGCCGGTTTGCACTGGACCACCGCCACCCTGTTCAATGTGTTCAGCGGTTCGGCCGTGATCATTGGAGCCTGTCTCACCTACTTCGTGGACATCGGCCAGGAGGCTCAGGGCGAACTTCTGGCCTTAGGTGCCGGAGTGTTCCTCTTCGTGGGGATGACGCAGTTGGGCACTGGCATGACAGACGTGGAGACAGAGACCAAGAAGCCATGCCGCGACATGCTGGGTACGCTTCTTTGCTTCATCCTCGGCGCTGTATGCATCGGTTTGATCTTGATAGACCACCGACACTGCGCCGTGCCACTTGCGGAAGGCGAAGTTGATCCGCATGCCGGCCATGGGCATTAATGGTGGCACCATGGGATACCACGTTGCAAGAAGCCTCCATGTATGTCATTCGTTCAACTGGCGGATTGAGGGGTGTTTTTGTGGCAGTGGCTTGCAGCTGCCAGTACAGCGTGCTCCTGTACAGTGACAATTTTAAGAATGAGCGACGGACAATATTGCCCTTTCCTTAAGTTTGACAGAAGGCTCCCTGCATCTCACTCTTCCGTGTGCCAGCACGTTTTCTGACCATGCGAATGGCCGTACAACCATAGTGACCATAATGTTGACCGATGCTCATTTTAAATTTTAAGTTGCCCTAGGGTTCCGTGTGCTTTAACATACGTTAGCTATGTATATATACATGCACACAATGCGCACACAGATATATATATATAAGTTATATTAATGGCATTCAGGTCTGATTTAGTAGCATTCAGGTCCTGGATAATGCCACTAATGCTCCACTACCATGATGACTGAGATTGACTTGTGCTACCTTGTGGCACAACACTTGCAATCTTGTGCATTCTTCCAGTGCATTCTTTCAATGCATACTTCCAGCAGTGTGGCCAGATGATGCTTGAAACATCTGACTTTGGTTTGATCTTAAGCAAACTGTGGCCTAGGAAGTTGCATTTTGCAATGTTTTTTTTTACATTGCCCATGGCCAGGGATTTGGTACATACACAATATATATATATACATGTTATACATATATAAATAGCAGTGGAACAGGTCCCATTGCCACCATCACTAGCTGCGCCAGCTTCCACCTTCCCAAAGTTAAAGATAGTAGAATCCCCGTTTGGCTTAAGACTGCTTTTGCCGTTTTGGTGCAGGAGGGGGGGGTATTGGTGCACGGCTGGTGCGCGGAAAAGGAAAATAGGGGCAAGGGTGGGTCAGGGGAAAATAGGTGCGGGAGTGGGTTCTTGCCAATCCATGGATCCAGTCGGGATCTAGTCGGGATCCAGTCGGGATCCAGTCGGGATCCAGTCGGGGTCCAGTCGGGATCCAGTCGCGCACCAATGTCGGGAGGCAAATTCATAGAAAACAGCATTCTTGCAGGGTTTTGGTGATTTTAGCTACTTCCCGACAGGTCCAAACGTGGTGCCAAAAACTCGACAAGTGGTGCCCGACTGGATCCCGACTGGATCCTGACTGGATCCCGACAGGCTCCCGACTGGATCCCGACTGGTCAAAAGTGGTACCAAAAAATGCACAATTGGTGCCCGACTACGTCCCGACTGGATCCCGACTGGTTTTCTTCAAAAAAACACATATTTCCCACAATTTGAGCACCTATTTCTGAAATTTTAGCACCTTGCCGTGCACCACCCCCCCTCCCGACCCCCCGCCACCAGTCTTAAGCTATATATATATCTCTCTCTCTCTCTCTATTATCGAAGGAAGTTTAGAAGTCAAACTTCCGACAGTATGGACAGATGAAAAGCAGAGATGGGAAGAGTCAGAGAGAAGAGAAAAGTAGAAGAGAGAGGATGAGAGAAGAGAGAGAGGCAGAAGAAAGAAGATGCAGATGTGCGAAAAGGTAGGAAAGTCGCGAAACATTGTGTTTTTCCAATGATTTGTGGCTCCGGAGGGTCGAAAAGTAGGCTCGATAAAGCGGCGGGTGCGGAGCCAGCTGGCCAGATGAGCGATGAAAAAGTGCACGCCGTTGTGGCGCGAAGCACATTTGCAAGTGAAAAAGCTCAAAAGCACCTCACGTTCGGACCACTTTTGGAAGTTGCCATGTCGAAAAAGTGCAGGCCGTTGTGACACAAAGCACATTTCGAAGTCAAAATGTACAAAACACACCATGCTCGGACCACTTTTGGAAGTTGAGATGCCGAAAAAGTGCAGGCCGTTGTGGCGCGAAGCACATTTCGAAGTCAAAATGTACAAAACACACCATGCTCGGACCACTTTTGGAAGTTGAGATGTCGAAAAAGTGCAGGCCGTTGTGGCGTGAAGCACATGTCGAAGTCAAAATGTACAAAGCACACCAGGTCTGGACCACTTTTGGAAGTTGAGATGTCGAAAAAGTGCACGCCGTAGTGGCGCGAAGCACATTTCGAAGCCAAAATGTACAAAGCACACCAGGTCCGGACCACGTTTGGACTTTCAGATGTCGTTTTGCGTGGCAGGCGCAAGGGAATATGCACCTTCTCAAAAGTGAGCAAAACGTGAAGGTTTTGAAACACACCACTACACTCCACCACACTACACTCAATTGCACTACACTACAGTACACTACAGCTACACTACACTACAACTGCAACTGCAACTACACTACATTACATTACACTACACTAAGGACATTTCACTACACTACATTACACTACATCACACCAACTACAACTACAACTACATAAAACTACACTACACTACACTACACTACACTACACTACACTACACTACACTAATTACATTACACTATGCTGCACTACACTATACTGCACTACACTACGCTACACTACACTGCACTGCACTGCACTGCACTACACTACACTACACTACACTACACCCCACTCCACTACATTACACCTCACCACACTATACTCCACTACACTATACTACACTCAATTACACTACACTACACTACACCACGCGACACTACACTACACTACACTACGCTACACTACACTACATTAACTACACCTACAACTGCAACGGCAACTGCAACTGCAACTGCAACTACAACTACAACTACAGTACATTACATAACGCTACAGCTACAACTACAACAACAACTACAACTACAACTGCAACTACACCACACTACATTACACTACACTACATTGCACTACACTACACTAATTGCATTACACTACGCTACACCACACTACACCACACTACACCACACTACACCACCCCACACCCCACACCACACTACACTCAGTTACACTACACTAC
>Ga0126342_10014676_pt1 | contig 13807 bp, 15 predicted proteins | sample Cyp1metagenome_FD_92528 | JGI IMG/M metagenome (GOLD analysis project Ga0126342, IMG submission 92528) | Coral microbial communities from Lord Howe Island, Old Settlement Bay, Australia - Cyphastrea 1 metagenome | ecosystem: Host-associated > Invertebrates > Cnidaria > Coral ...
AAAGTGACCAAGTATACCAAATAAGCAGAAAGGCCTTGGGTTGTGGCACTTGCGGGCTCTGACGCTTCGCCTGCATGGTTCACCCTACTGCACATCTCACAAGACGAACATAAAGAAAAAATAAAAGGACCGGATAACCCCACATATTAATTTCTTCCAACAAACTCAAAACAGGTGTGAAAATGGGAGATGGTGGAAGACAGATTGTGTGAAAGAACTGCGTGTCTGTGATAGAGCTGTGTGTGAAAGAGTTGTGTGTGTGTGAAAGTGCCGTGTGTGACAAGGAAAGGTTGTGTGTGTGTGTGACAATGTTGTATGTGAAAGAGCCGTGTGTGAAAGGCAGTGCGTGAAAGAGGTGTGTGTGAAAGAGTTGTGTGTAAAAGACTGGTGTGTTCAAGGTTGCGTGTGTGTGTGTGACAAAGTTGTTGTGTGAAAGATTGTGTGTGTGTGTGACAAAGTTGTTGTGTGAAAGATTGTGTGTGTGTGTGACAAAGTTGTTGTGTGAAAGATTATGTGTGGCAAAGTTGTGTGTGTGTGACAAAGTTGTTGTGTGAAAGATTGTGTGTGACAAAGTTGTGTGTGTGACAAAGTTATTGTGTGAAAGATTGTGTGTGACAAAGTTCTGTGTGTGACAAAGGCGGAGGAGGAGGACGAGAGGAGGAGGAGGAGCGGAGGAGGAGGAGCGGACGGGATAGAGAATCAAAACCAAAAACCTCACACAATGATGTGGGGAAAAATACTAAAAATATCAGAAGAGTATCACATGCAAACAATGACTTACCCTTCATTTGTGTTGCAGGCAGCAAAGCTGTCCTGACTGACTGCAACCGAAGGAAGCTTCGGCTCCGCTTCATGGGTCAAAGCTGAGACATTCGTTTCTGCCTCAACTACCTTGGTTCGATTTCAAGCCAGATGGATAGCCCTACTTCTTCAGGCCGAAGTAGTTCAAGCGCATAGAGCTCTTGCTGCTGAAGAGTTATATATATATATATGTTATAACTGTTGCAAAGTGTGAAAGCAACAGGAAAAGGATGTTTCTGTTGCCAAATTGAGTTTTGAGATTCCCGCAGCAACTGTAGCTGCCGCAAGCCTGGGACAGTGTGACACAGCCAAAAGTTCATGGTCAACAATAGCTGGAGTTTCATGTGTCCGATGTGTCCTGTTTTTTTTTGCAATCAAGGCAATGTTTAGGCTCTCCTGTTTGAAGCCTTCCAACATTAAGTTTCGATGCAAGAAATCCAAGGGTGCCGTCTGTTGATGTTGTGTTCAGAGTCCAGAGTGAGTAGCAGCTGGAAACTAAGATCCATGCGATGACAAGCTCCCTTAGAGGTCCGATGGCATTGAAACGAAATGCGCATAGCCGATTTCATGCCATTCAAACCGTGGGGAGTGTAGCACCAATGTCCCTCTCTGTCCGTTTCTGCCCGCCTCCGGCTTCCACAGACTCCTCATGCTGCAAATCAGTTGACAGCCAGTGACAGTGATCAAAACGTGCCATCACTCTACTCTGCTTGCGTTATCTCTGTCTATACCACTGAAATTGGACTCAACTTTTGCATGGTGTACTTGTACTCACAGAATGCTGTCATCGTTCAGAAAGTGACTCGAGGCCCCTTGATCCCAAGCATCATCAACTGTACGTACTATACATCAACAGCATTGCAAACCTCCTCCAAGTCATCCCACTTGTCAATGTCCTCGCAGCCCCCGAGACAGCCCCCGATATGACAAATATGATGTGATGAATCTGCCGGGCCATATCAAGATCAAACAACAACATCAATGGAGTCTAAATCTCAAGCGAGGACGTCATTTGCGGTAATGAGCATGGAAAGGAAAGGGCTCTAGAGCTTCATATCATCGGAGTACCACATGCACAGCGTGCACAGCCGCCAGGGCTAAAGCACAGCTCATACAGAACAGTCAAAATGTGGTCCTCCGTAGAAGCTCGAGTAGGAACCGTCACGGCTACACTGGGCAACAGGGACATGAGATGTCATACATACAATCAAAACACTTTTCTGGCGAGTCCAAACTGGACAACAGCACTGAAGCTGCAAGGAACCGCAATGACTTTGAACCAAGTCAAAATCCATAAATACAGAAAATTGTTTCACAGACAATAGAGATTACTGAGACTACCACAGCAAAAGTACGGGTGACAGGCAGTGACAGCTGTGCTCTTGTCTATCCCAGGTATCAGATGTGGGAGTACAGGGATGCCTAACCAACAGGGGCGACACTGGCATTTGGGGCACTTCTCCCATCGGCCTGGACGGTTTGGGGACAATCTTAGCCCCCAGTGCAGGTGGGTCTGCCTCAGTAAGATCGATTGCATTGGAACCATCTGGAGTTCAAAGGATTTCAAAGGTATCTTGTCAGTAAACAAACTGTGTTTATTGCAGAATCCTGCAAACATCTGCAAACTATACCAAAGTGCATGCAAAGTGTCATGCTGACTTTTTCGTGAGACTATAACAGACTATGCTTCAAGATCTTCTCGTGGTCTCGAGATTTAGCCGGCCAAGAACTCGTCTAAGCGCGTTGGACTTTGGACTGCAGCTAACGACTGCTCCAGGTGACACGCTTACGATGCAGGCTCCCATGGCCAGAAGCGTGCAAGGCGTGCAATAGGACTGCAAGAGGGCTGCAAATTGAGAACCTTTTTTAATTATTTTTAATTGAGAAATTGTCTGTTCTGTACTTGGACATACTTGGACTCTTGGACTCTCACATCTTCGCTTCGAGGCAGAATCGCCTAATTGATTCTAATTGCAGATGTGAAAATGGAAGTAGGGCTTCAGGCCCACTGCTTGCAAAGAAAGCAACCTTCAAATGCAACGGTGCAAACCCAACATGTTCTTTGATGTGCTTGCGTCAGAGGCATTTGAATGCCGCTCTAATACCCTTGAGTTAGTATTCCTAACTGTCATTGTATGTTTAGGTCTGTCCGTACTCCTTTTTTTTTCGGACGCTAAAATCCTGTCCCAAAAACCTCCCCCTTGGCCTTAAATTTTGACTTACTGTATACTCATAGAGGAACTCATAGCCTCATAGCCAAAATTTCTGTCACCTCTCGGCCACTCTCGCATTGCTCTGTGCACTACGTTTCAGCGGCGTGAAGACTTACAAGATGCAGCAAGCAAAACACAAACGAAACTTTAAACTTTTTTGAAGGGACATTGAACGGCTTCAATGGCCTTGGAATCTGCATCTTGGTCTCTACTCAGAATCAACTCACTCAACTGAACTCCTCAGCTGTGCAGCTGCTCAACTGCCGAAGTACAAGAGAGCAAGAGACCTCGGAGGAAGATGCCCCACGTGGCCAAAAAAAACCAAGTATCAAGCAATGTTCAAGCAATGTTCAAGCACTATACTATCCGGAGACAGAAATGGAGAAACATCCAGGCAAATCAAAATCAAAAACGATGCAAAACAGCGAATGACTTCGAAACATTTGACATCAGACCGTCATCAGACCATCATATTTTTCTCAAGACCTTTTCTGAGCTCAAAGCTCCACGGCCTGTCACGCTTGGAGCACTTCTTCTGCCCCAAGGCCAGACGAGTCCTCAAACCTCAGTCAGTAGAGTCAGAGTCACAGAGATCTCTAGAGTGTGGGTAGAGTCGCCGTCCACGACATCAATGGCATTTAGCGCCAGGGAGAGTTTCTATGCGCATCTCTCTGCATTTCTTGTCATGTGAGATGGGGTGAAATGTGTTGAAATCAAATCAGACCCTGACCAGAAAACATGTTCGAAAGGCATAATAGAGTGCCTCTGCCAAGAGACAACTGAAACTGCACGAGCCGGCCACTTGACAGCTCAGTGACGCCTACCAGGTCCGCCTGCACATCGGGGAACCTATATGCCAAGGGTAGGGGGAGAGAGAGCGAGAGAGAGAGGGTCCAAACAAAAAGGTTTACAATTAATTGGTCTTTAATGTAAGTCAAAACAGCCAAAAAAACACTGATCCGACGGATCTGTACGCGCTGGACGCGGAAACCCACATGCAAAAATTGTGAATCAGTGGTCACTGCCTCTGAGCAAATGAACATACGAATCATATTGTTGCAAGTTTTGTTCAATTGTTTCAAGTTTTGTTCAAAGGTTGTGCGAGTTTTTTTCGTGTTTTTTTCCTGCCTTCAAGGTTTGCCTTTATGCTTGCCTCTTCACAAAGCCAAAAACTGTGACATGACCTTCGTGCCTCGCCTGGCTCACAAAAAGCTTGCCACCATGCCTGCTGGCCTATCACGATTTGTTTTCACTTGGAAACTAGACAATCGTTATCAATCCTTTATAACGGTTTGAAAATGCTGGTCAATTCTCACAGCCCTGGCTTTGTTCGGCCAAGACTCTCGAAGAATATTATGCTCTTGTAAATCCGTCAATCATTGTGCATTGCATGCCGGCGAAACTGTTCAATGTTTGTGGAAACTGAATCGAATGTGTTGGACAGCGGGTCAGTGCTGGAGCGTGGGCCTCTTTCCTCTTGACACAAAACCACTACGGAGTTATCCACGCATGTTGGAGGGACCAAATGGAAACACATGCAAATGCTGCAAGAATTGAACACCCCGCCTCAAATCACCTTTTGAAGTCTATGAAAAAGGGTGATTTGCAATCCTATCAGTCCCATGGGTTTGGTAGCGGAGCGCTCATACGCATAAACAACTGTTCACAAAAGGATCCGAAACAATCCGAATGCTTTTAACCACCAGTTCTTTGAATACCGAAAAACCATGGACTTCGCGTGGTGACCACCATGCTGGGTAGTCCCAGGTCATATCTGGTTGACCTGGATACAATTCCATGAGGTGAACCTTGCAATACTCTTTGAGCATTGACTCTTCGAAAATCTGGACCTCCCTCACACGATTCGACTGTTCTGCTCGACGTCGCGGGAGGTACTTCCTGATCTCAGTGATGTTGTTCCAGTCCACACCAATTGGAGGAATCGGTCCAGGCTCATCATCTTTTGTTGGTTCAGGACGTGCTCCTGGTAACTCAAAAGTTTCTTGCAAAACACTGGGCTCTGGAAGCCTTTCTGCCTGATCCACATCCATAGCTGCATCTGATTCCTGCATCTCTTCTTCGCCACCTTCTTCTTCATAATCATCAAGTAGCGGGCCAGACCACCATCGGCTGTGTGCCAAAGTATTCTTCGCCGGACCATGCATCTACGGGATCTTCAGGAACTCTGAATTGGCGAAGTTCGTGCCTTCGGGATAAGTGATTTGAGTCTCTTGCGACACCACTCCATCGCCGCATTGAAAGGCAATGTAGAGCAAATTCTCTTGAAATAGTACCCGGCGATGAAACCTGCAAAGAAGAATGTGAGGGCAATTACCATCATGAACTCGAAGTTCTCGAAAAAGAACTCAACATAGCCGCATAGCCCTTTGCCACAACCGCGCTATGCTCAATCTCCTCAGGCCTCATGGCCTTTGCAACAGGCTGCAATGCCAAAAGGGTCATTGCTTTCACAAGAGGCGTAGAGATCTTTGGCTGGATCCGATCTGATGGTCTGCATCATGACTGACCTGACCACTTTCATGTTCTTGCCCGTTGACTTTCGCTGCATGTATTCGGTGAACTCCTGCTCACCAACTGCTTCATACTCCATGATGTCCTTGTTGAAGTGCACCATGCCCATGAGAAACATCAGGAAAAGACGTCTCTGTCGGCTCAGCTTCTTTGTTCCAAGATCTGACACATTCACGGGCGTTGCCACGGATTCGATGGTCATCAATCCATCTCGAACAGCTTTCTGCAGCCAAAGGAATTTCACATCCATATGCTTGATGCGTCCAACTCCAAGACGTTGAGTGAAGGCCCTTCCAAAAGTGGAATCAGTGATCACACCGATATCTGTCTCACGCTGGGTGAGGAAAGTCCAAAGGCGACCCATGTACAATGCTTCAGCTCTTGCTGAGGCTGATGCTAAGTACTCACTTTCGCATGAGGACAATGCGCTTTTCTGCGTCCTGCTCCAAGCTGTCACCAAACGGCCATTCACAAAGACCATACCAGATGAAACTGAATGCCTTCGCCGAAGCTGGATTTGTCACCTGCCCAATCAGTGTCGCTAACTTTCTCATTTGCGCAGGTGCTGTTCTCCTTGCAGTGAATCTCCTCCAACTTGCTGGTACTTGGAACCTGATAATGAAGAAGCAAACCATAGCTTAAAGTTCAACTCAGGTAGAGGAACACATGCTTCACGCCATCCAGTGCTAACTTTGTAGGCCGCAACATCCACTGTGAAAGGTTTCGAGCTGCATGCTGGGTGTCAACCCTGTCCTGGGAGAGATACAAAAGCGTACCCATGCTGGAGCGAAAGAGGTGCTTGTCCATGTCGAACAACCCTGGACCATCAAGGCTGTCATAGCCAATGTCTGGAGTCTGTTCTGGTTTCCTGTGCTCCATTCCATGAAGCTTGACAAGCTCTGAGATGTATTTCTCGTGCGGTGAAATGACCACGCCATGAGCAGTGCTTCTGTTCTCTCATGCGCCAGTCATAGACCATCTTGGTTGTCAAGACATTGCCCTGCTCAAGCTCTGCATTATTAAGGTTTCTCAGCGCTCCCATCTGCAGCAAGCGTTGGATTTCAGTGAATCCTGCCTCGATGTCTAACTTCTCCAACACCTCATCACTGACTGTGGGAGGTTTTCCTTCATCCAAACCTTCATCATCGTCATCCATGGAGGTTCTATATCCTCCATGTAACCCATGATCTCTTGCTCCCAGCAGTCATCATCGGTTGGTCCAAATTGGGCATTTGAAATGCTTCGGGCAAAGTGAGGAGGAAACAAATTGCTTGAGGTTGGGCTTGACTCAGGGCTCAGTCTCGGCATCGGCATCTTTGAAGAAGTTTCTGTCACTCGAGCATCATCCACAATAGTATCTGTTGCAGAGGGCTCATTCTCAGCCATTGCGCCAGAACTTGATTCACCTTGGCCACCATCATCACCACGGGCCACTTTTAAGGGCATGAAACTGCATCTTTCTGATCTGAATCTTCAGGAAGATTGCGGGCATACTCCATGACACCACGGGCATCATAGTCCACCACATCACCGCTTGGACCTGGATGAACATCAGCCACTGGCAGGGAAGTAACAGGAGATCCAATTTGGATGTCCTTCAGCAAGGCTTTGCGTCCAGTGGGTTGAAATGGCCTCTCCTTGATCATGAAAAGCCACACACTGCGCCAGATAGCATTGCCTCGAAGCAATCCTTGAGGTGTTGCCACCAAGTGTAAATCTTCAGCTTCAGCCTTTCCAAGCCAAACTCCTGGAACCCATTCTAGGCCATGCTTGCAGTTGAGGCCACGTTGATGAAGAAGAAGCACTGTCCCTCCAAAACGAGCCACACACCCTTTGTAAGTCCGTCCGAACACAAGCTCAAAGGGAGAAATCTTTGTAGTTGAGTGAGTGTGGAGGCGGTTCAATGTCCAAGCACCGTGAACATAGCTCCATGACACAGCCAGTTGGGTTGTTCTTTCTATTTGAGCTGTGCGTCCTTGTCTCCTGGGCGTCCATGAGTGAAATCCAAGTGCTGTCTCACCAGGGCAATCTTCTGAAGAAGATCCAACATAGTGGGCTCTGGGTCGGCCACAATGTCCAACCTATCCACATAGTTGAGCCACCGTGCCACATTTTCAGCTTGGCCTCGAAGATTAGACCCTTTGGTCTCCACAGGAAATGCTGAATTTTTTTTTGTTTGGTGGTCAAGTGCAACCAAAATCGCTGCAGCAGGAATACCTGGAGTCACCTTCCCATAGGCATAATCCAGTTGGATTGAGGGAATTTCTCGGCCTTCTTCTGAAACTGGTGCAACCTGCCTGACCATGTCCATCTTTGACTTGCAAGCAACACACCACCCACACCAGCTTCGAAAGGGGTGTGAGTATGTTCATGCAAGAGTCTCTCTTGCTGTGTTGGCTCACGAGGTTGAGCTTGCATCTGACGACCTGGATGTTGATCTTGTTGGCGATACATGCGGTTTGCATCTTGGAAAAGCTGTTGGTTTTCCAGCTGTTGAAGTGCTTGATTCAAACGGGCACACAAAGTTGCTTTTGAACCACCCTTGGAAATTCCAAGATAGTCAGCAGCTGCACGTAGCAATCCCATTGCACTGCTCCTACCAATAATAGTGCTGCCAACCGTCAAAGCATCACGAGTCTCAATGGTCCATTCAAACTTCTCAACATCTCCAAACAGTCCACGGCCAGCATCCATTTGCGCAAGTTCTTCTGGTTTGAGACCTTCTTGCATCTCCATTGGGACATTGGGTTCAGGTGCACACACAAAGTTTTCAGTGTCCACCAACGGTCCACCTGCTTGTACAACCTCTCCATCGCCAAGCGTCCCAAACATTGTGGGGAGCTCCTCCTTCTTGTGGAGAATGATCAAAACAAAAGCCTTGACACCCTGGCACTCCTCGATCTCGCTATGATCTCGCTGGCATATTTGAGCTGCGTGTAGTAGGGCACACTATGCTCCACAACTTCCCATTTGTAGTCACGACGCTGAATCATTGCTGTTCTCAAAGGCCAAGTGCTTGAAAACATCATGCTTGGGTCCATGAACTTTGTGGTGTCTGGCATGACAACGAATGGATTTCCAGTTTGGGTTGTCGACCAGACACGCCTGAAAATGCGAGTGAGCAAATCTTGCGTGGGTATGACAGTCTGAATGACCATGGGGAGCTCATGGTGGCAATTGGGCATGAGGAAGTGGGATGATCATCATCCGCCATGCTCACCACTCTGATGTGGGCGTAGAGCGCAAGGGAAGTCATCTTGAAGCAAAGAGGCACTTCACAACCTTTATCAGGTGCTACCAAATTGATGCCAACTTCAGCGTTGGATGGAGTCAGAGTCCAGCCTTTGTGCAACAACCGGCCAAGGTTGATGAGAGGTGACTAAACTGATGCCACGACAAAGTCATCCTCAATGATCACGAGATCAGCTCCATCTCCTTCACATTCCAACTGCGCTGATCTCCTTTCATATGTTTCAAGTCTGGCACCCTGGGCATCTTGCAAAACTGTTCTGCCCAGCTTCTTGCCCACACCTTTCTCACACATGGCTCGGGGCAGCAAACTGATATCTGCACCACTGCCAAAGACAATCAACTGAGGATCCTTCAACGGAACTGCGCGAATGTGGTACCTATCCACATCATCCTTCTTGTCAACCTGCAGCTGGTCGAAGTCATGACTGCAGTCACCACACCAACCATAGAGAGGATCCTTCAACCCGTCCATGTTGGGCTCGTCCATCTCATCACAGCTCTCCAAGCTGAAAACCTCATAGGCTATGTCAGTGACCATGCATGTTGAAAACCATTCTTCAACGGGGCTGGAAATTGGGGGTGTAGCAACCTCGTAAAGCTTCACCCTTCTGATGTTAGCTGCTGTCTGGTTCTCGTCGACCTGACTGACGTTGTTGTTACAACTGGGACACTCATTGCCCAAATGACCAGTCTGTCCACATATGCTGCAAGTGTTTGAACCAAAGCCCTTCCCTTGTGGGATTTGCCTTTGTTCTTGCCCTTCTGGTTGCCCTTCTTTCCTTTGCTTTTTCGTTTGTTCTTGCCGCCCTTGCCATTGCCATTGTTCTTGCCATCACAATAAGGAAGGCCAAACCAGCCACCTTTCTTGCCTTTCCAGGATTTTCCCTTGTTCTTGCCCTTGTAAATGCCCTTGGGATCAAATTGCACTTGATCCGCTTCCATCGGCATTGGGCCTTGGTGTGTGGTTGAGCTTGAACTTGGAGCTCCCTGCAAAGTCAGCAAGCCATCGAGGAAACTGTCACCTGACCACGATCTGGTGTTCCTGTCCAGAAGGATGAGCTTCTCCTTGAGCTTCACACAGCTGAAGTCATCGTCCATGATCATCTCAATATGCTTCCTGGTTGGTGCGTCAATGCACCTCAACACCGTTGAAACCGTGAAGTCATCAGGCACGTGTTTTCCTGATGCTGTTTCATATTGATCCAGCAAAGAGTCAAACTGTAGCAAGTTCTCCAACATAGATCTTTGGCCACTGCCACTGAGTGCAGGATGCTGCATTGCGGCTTGAACCAATTGCCAAAGCTCTGGGTCTTGCACGAGGGGATAGAGGCTCTTCATCTTGTGCCACACCTGGAAACCATCACGCGCTTCATTGCAAGAGCGCGCAATCTGTAGGGCTGGGCTACGAAGGTAGGAGGACAGGATGCTGTAGAGCTTGCACTCAGCTCTTTCACATGAGGCTCAGAAGTCTCCATGGGCTCAATCACATCAAGGTTTTCCACGTCCTTGATCAGCTCACCATTCCTGGAATCGCAGAAAACCAACCAGTTCAGGAACTGCTCACGCCGCAAGCTGTAGCGCACAGGATCGTCCACCTCGAAGGTGTCAGGAGGTCTGAGGACCTTCACACCATCACCAAACCTGGAAGAAGCTCCTTTGCCTTGTTGTTGAACCTCTCCAATCATCGAAGTTGCTGTAGCGGCAGCTTGAATCGCTGCATGGCTCAGCTCCATGATCCTTGTGAGAAGATCGTTTGCCTGCCGCGCATCCATCCCCACTGCCTCCATGCACAATGCCATAAAGATAAGGCCTTTCAGCCGCAGTTTCACATTCCACTTTTGCCTGAGTCCACCATGCCATTTGCGTCTGGTTTGTCCCGGGCCCAAGCGGCTTCTTGATCTCATTCTGACCTGCTTGTTCTTCATCACCATGCTGCACAAACATAGGAGAAATGTCATTCCAAGCACTGCTGTGGTTATAGGATATGCCAAAATCCATGCCGTGAGTGAAGACCACGAATGCAAATAGACGGAAATGTCACCATCAAAGAACTGGTGATAGAGCCCCACGTTGCCACAAGCAATGAGGCTCTCACAATCACTGCAAAGCCAACCATGACAAAAAAGGCGCCAATCCCCTCAGCAAAGTTGTTGGGGTTCCAAATCCCCACAGTGCTCACACTGGTGGTTCGAATCCACCTGTTTCCACAGCACATGCCATTTCTAGACCTTGAAGTGACGTTTTCAGCCATGCCTATGTCGGATCCATTCCCGCAGTTTACCCAGAAAGCGCAACTGCCATTCCATGCTCTGCCATCCTGAAACTTGAAGGGCTCCATCAGCTGGTGCTCCATGACTCATGACGTCGTAGGTCTTGTCCTGGTCGTACTTGAAGTTCACGTTCATGTCGATGCTGCTAGAGTCATTGGGGAGCACATGGTGAAATTTAAAGTTGTTCTCTTGCTCACCCATGCCATCGTTCCAGTTGCTGTCGTTTACATTGGGCTCATACGTCCGAATTTCGAACTGGTGGCAGCCCCCAACTTGAAGGGGTAGATCTGGTTGAAGCGCAGCTGCCATTGCGTTCACCATCAGCAGCGCTCCAAGCCACCTCCATGGCTCCGCTGCCATGTTGGACAGCGGGTCAGTGCTGGAACGTGGGCCTCTTTTCTCTTGACACATAAGCCACTGCGGAGTTGTCCACACATGTTGTATGGACCAAATGGAAACACATGCAAATGCCGCAAGAATTGCACAGAATGGCTCTCTACACGCAGTCATGCAAATGAAACTTGAAGCAGTGTCTTTTTTCAGCTATTAGTGTTTACGTCATTCCGTGTCACGCCTTTTCGTGCTCAATGGGCTCCTGAGGCTTTATCCAACCATACCTGAGTTGCCAACTTCCCAAGCTCCGTAGGTATAGCATCGGACAGGTCTGTGAATGATTTGGAAACCTGGCCACCTTGACGGTGAACCCAAAAGCGATAAGTTAGATCTAATTAGGAACAACTGTTGACTTGATTTGGGCTCAGAACTTCAGCTCTTCTCTTGAAAGTACATTGTCTTTTTAAATTGTGAATTTCAAGTTGCAAATCTGCGATCGGCACTTTAGTACCCACTTAGAACCCTCGTGCCAAATGAGCACCTGTGATAAGGGCAGTCAGCAGGCCACACAACGGAAACCTGGTACTACAAAGATCTACAAAGTGGCTCGCGAATATTAAACAGAGAAGGCTGTCAGAGGACCCAGTGGACCAAGCTCCTTCAGCTCCCTTCATGTTTCAGCTTGGTTACTTCCCCTTCCACTCCAAGACCTCTCCAATCATAGGAGTCTCTGAGACTCTTTCCTCAGGGCTAAACTGCGTCAATGTTCATTATTTGGTTCATGATTTTTCAGTGTGAACAGCGCTCACCATTCACGTAGACTTCACTCAAAACGTTTTGCGATAAACTGACACAAACTGCACTTACACGGCGTTGAGTCTTGTCACCGCCTGCGAGATGGTGTACCACACCACCAACAACACCAAATGACCCAGCAAAAGCCCGGCAACGGCCCGGCGACGCTGAGTCGCACACTCTTGGAAGAGTATGGCCTTTCCCTCGAGATGTATTCTTCCCCTTGCCCTTGCCCTTGCCTTTGCCCTTCATGCCTGAAAGCAAAGCGCTGGAATACCCATGTACTGTAAGAGCGAATAACAGGTTTAATAACAGGTTTAACAGGTACCCTACGGTACTCTAGATGACAGCGTCTAGCCAGGCATTCCCTTGGTCAAGTGCACGGATATTGGAAGCACATCAATCTGATGTCAACGGTTCTAGGGTGCATTTAAGCTATGAAAAATCGTCAATCACCCTTGCAGTCCGAAGATTCTATTCCCCGTAAAGACAGGAATTATCCTGTAGAAGGCGTGGATAGTAAATAGGCAAAAAGAACAAGTATGCGTTTATTTTGTACAATTTTGTCCATCATGCACGTACATGTTTAATGCTATGATTACGTAGTCCAGTACGCACTGATGACAAGTGATTATAAAATAAATCTACTTGAATGTACTCGACAGTACTATATGGCAACGCAACGCAATGCAACGCAATGCGGTGCAACGCAATGTAACCTGTGATTGGGCGACCGAATGAATGCACCAACAAACCACCAATAGAATGAGATAGTTGGTGAAACAACGAAAAAATAAATCAATGTTTGAATGTCTGCAGGTACGAATGTACATGTGTCCTGACCAGAACTTATACACAGGACCATGCCGCAGAGTGGCATTGCACAGTGCAAAGTGTTTGGAGTTTAGTGAAGTGTTGTTAAGTAAACTGGGCCAATCGCTGATATTTTGGACTGATGACTTTATTTGTTCATCTTTGACTGTGGCAGATGTGTGCATGCGTAAAAATGCAATGTTTGTATTCATGTAGAAAATGTGTAAACAACATATTCATGACCGCTGTTGTGAAAATAACCAAATATACTATACTAATGGGAAAAATATATGAAAAGAAAAACGCAAAAATGTGATTAAACAAAAACTAGTACTGCAAAACCTGTGGGACAAAAGAGACATAGCATAAGATAATACAATGTAGCACCATGAGAATTAATACAATATATAATTTACTAAAGTATGTGATTTGGCATGACGTGACATGATATAATATAGTATGACATGGTACAATATAAATTGGATAAAACAGGCTGTAATACAATATAATGCAACACCATTTGTTTTTATATAACACGCTACATTTGAATAGAATCCGCCGACCCCGGCCTTCGCCAAGGCTGGGGCGGCGCCTGGGACCACCGCAGGTGTGGAACTTTTCCGCGCACATAGCCCTCTCTCGTTAGGGCATTCGAGGCAGCTGCCACCACGCCCCCTGGCCGGCAGCCTTTGCTGTTCCAGGGTTGCAGCCTGCCCTTTGCCTGCACATCCCTCGCGGCAGCTGCCACCTCGCGGCAGCTGCCACCAAGCCCTCTGGCCGTCAGCGTTCCAGCATTGC
>Ga0126342_10014677_pt1 | contig 13807 bp, 9 predicted proteins | sample Cyp1metagenome_FD_92528 | JGI IMG/M metagenome (GOLD analysis project Ga0126342, IMG submission 92528) | Coral microbial communities from Lord Howe Island, Old Settlement Bay, Australia - Cyphastrea 1 metagenome | ecosystem: Host-associated > Invertebrates > Cnidaria > Coral ...
CGACGATGACTATGACGACGTTGACTATGACGACCATGACGATGATGTTGACGATGACGATGACGACGATGATGATGGAAGCCAAGGCGATGATGATGATAATGGTGGTGGTGATAATGGTGGTGATGATGATGACGATCATGGTGATATAGAAGAAGATGATGGTGATGATGATGATGATAATGTTGTGTTTGATGACGATCATGACGACGATGACAATGACGATGATGACTATGACGACGGTAACTATGAAGACGATGACGATGATGTTGACGAAGACGATGACGACGATGGCGATGACAACCAAGGCGATGATGATGTTGATGATGATGGTGATGATGTTGATGATGATAATGATGATGATTGTGATGACGATGATGGTGATGACGATCATGGCGAAAATGATGTTGATGATGATAATGATGATGATGATGATGATGATGACGAAAGATGATGATGATGATGATGATGATGATGATTATGATGATGATGATGATGATGATAATCACGACCATGATGGTGATGACGATGATGCAATGATGACGATGATGACAAAAACGATGATGGCGATGATGATGATGATGATGATGATGATGATGTTGACGATGATGTAGATGATGATAATGATGGCAACGATGATGATGACGACAATGTTGTTGATGATGATGAAAATGGTAATGTTGATGATGATGACAATGTTGATGATGACGATGGTAATTTTGATGATGATGATGATGACGATGATGGTGATGATGATGATGATAATGGCGATCATGCCGATGATGGTGATGATGATGGTGGTGATGGTGATGATGATGATGATGAAAATGATGAAAATGATGATTGTGACGATGATGATGATGGTGATGATGCTGATGTTGAAGATGGTGGTGATGATACTGATGTTGATGATGGTGATGATGATAACAATGTTGATTATGATGAACATGTTTATGATGGTGATGATGATGTTGGTGATGATAAGGATAATGTTGTTAATGGTGATGATGATGTTGATGATGATGCTGCTGTTAGTGATGATGACGTTGATGATCATGATAACGTGTATGATGAAAATTTTGATAATGGTGACGATGGTGATGATGATGATGATGATAATGATAATGATGTTGATCATGATGACAATGCTGATGATGATGATGATGATGATGTCGATCATGGCAATGATGATCATTTTGATGATGATGTTGTTGTTGTTGATGATGATGATGATGCTTGTGATGATGACAGTGATGATGATGTTGATGATAATGATGATGATGTTTATGATGATGTTGATGATGAAGATGATAATGATGGTGATGATGACGATGATGGTGATGATGATCATGATGATGATGATAATGGCGATCATGCCGATGATGGTGATGATGATGATGGTGATGGTGATGATGATGATGATGATTATGGTGATGGTGATGGTGATAGTGATGATGATCATGATGATGATGATGATGGTGTGATGATAATGATGGTGTGATGATGATAATGATGATGATGATAATGATGATAATGTTGATGATGATGGTGATGATGGTGATGTTGATCATGATGATGATGATGAATCTTGGATCATGAATCATTAATCATGGATCATGAATCATTGCTCATGGATCATGAATGACATCAATGATGATAATCATGATAACGAGAACAACACAAAACAAAAATCATAGTCTTCATGTTAATTAATTAAGATAAGCTTGATAAGCATGACAAGCATAACAATACAGCAATTTCATGAGAATCATGATGATTATTAGTTATCATTGTCATGATGACTTTTTATGCCTATGATATCGTGATGTTTTTTTTCACAATGATGATCATGCGGCAGGTGCAGGCGTTGGTGCTTTTGCTGGTGTTGATCTTCCAAAGACAGGGGCGCCATGGTGAATCCGTGCCTTCTCAAAGACCATCAACCAGGTATCATCCAGGTCCACACTGGACTCGGGCAAGCAGCAAGTCAGCACCTGTCATGGCTCTGATCCTATCGCTGTTGGATGATGACTCTTGGGAACAGTCCGGTAGATCCTACGTTGGTAGCTTATTACAAAAAAAATATGGAGGAGGTTTAACTTGCAACTTACAACTGTAACTATTTTAGGGTTGGAACTTATTGTTCAGTTCCATTTTTTTGCATCGACCCAAGGATAATTAATTGGACTTTCTTGATTTAAATCGACAAAAATTGAAAAGGACAATGGTGGACACTACAGTACAATTGAAAATCAAGAGCCAGCCTGGTACATTCTAAATATAGCACCTAAATTCCTGTCATACACCAAATTCTGCTCCCAATTCCTCACCGCTTGGCGAGCAGCCGCTTTGCTACAGTCTGGATGTTTCCATAGTTCTTTCCATAGACTATGAACATTTAATAAGTTGCTATGGACAATGGTCCATTTATAAATGAGAGAGATAATTGACCTATGAAAATGGTGATTCTCCATAGCAAACTGTTCGTCATTACCAGAGGATATGCCCATGAATTATATCCCCACTTTGGATGGTTAAGTCATGTTAAATCACCATTAACATCAATTTATAGATGACTTCCCCATGAAATCTTCCATTTATCATGGATTTTCCATAGCTATATCCATCAAGTCTGACCATTTTCCATAGCTATTTTCCCATGAAAACCTCCATTTGACCTCCATTTATAGATCATTTTCCCATGAAATCCATGAAATCCTCCAGCCAACCCAGCGTAAGCTGCTGGATATCCTCCAGCGTAAGCGCCTCAAAGTGCTCCGTCTCCAGGTGCGGCAAATTCTGCGCTGCTGCCACCTCTGCCATGGTCCTGGTGGCAGCAGGGAGCATCAGAATCAACCAATTGTGGGGAGATATAACATATGAACGTACATTACAATATATAATCATATAATCTAGAATATACAATATATATATATATAATATAATATAATTTAATCATCTAAATAATTTGATATCAAATTTGGGATCTAATGCAGAGTAAAATATAGGAGATAATATAGGATATAATAATATGGAATATAGATAATATAGGAGATAATATGGTTATGGGCGACAATATTGGATATACAATCAACTTAATATGAATTCAACATATTCCAAATATCAAGGTTAGTCCCAACATCCCAGATAAGACAGGGAAACAATCTAAATATAGATGTAAAGTCATTTATACCATTTTATACCTAGAATAGGTTGGAGGCAGCCGGTATAGAGAGGATTTGTTGTTGGGCATCCCTCCGGCACTTTGGCCCCTGTCAACTGACAGCGAAAAAAAGAAGTGAGTTCTACCCCAGCCAAACCCCAGAAACATCGAAAATCTATGAAAATCTATGGATTTGCGGGTTTCAGATGGTCTTGGTGGGTTCATTCAAGCGATGGCCCAACTGTACGCATACCATTGCACCAACTGTCCGCCCACATCCTTGCAATGTCCACACCAGGCCAATAGTCGAGGAGACAGCATTCCTGCACTAGAAAATGTCAACAGTGGCAGTCGGCCCTCTGAGTCTATGAGTCATGGGGATATCGATCACCAAATCTGATGTCAGTAAAGCTGAACCCGACAAGACGAAATTGGTGTTTGGATGCCGTATGATTCTTGTATGATCTGTTTCAGGACGCCATGGGTGTTCCCCAATCCTTTCTAGATCATCACCCATGGGCTTAACACATATTGATGTTCAAGTCTGTCTGAACAAGTCATCGATGAATTTCCAACCAGAACCAGCCGTCATCTTAGCTATGATGAGAAATCACGGATGTGTTAAAAATATTATATATATATATAAATGATTATACATGATCCTATGTTTCCAGCCACAAGGACCCATCATTCATGACCAACCTTCCCCTCCAAGACACGCTAGATCCATCTAAATCCCTTCTCCATTTCTCCCTTAGAGGCCACTGAACCAGTCCTCATAGACACGAGAAGATGTTCCAATGGAATAGCGCTTGCGTATCGACCCCTGGCCATGATTCTGCTGTGTCACAACTGCTGGGTCGTTGGGTGCTTTTTTTAGTCCGTCAACAGAAATCACCTGTATTCAGTCCGTCAAAATCCTGTAGATTTAGTGTGTTGGGATGGGAACAGAACATTTCTGGGAGCTAGCTTGGAAAGATTCTAGCAATCGAGTCAGGAGACTCAGAATTACTAGTAGTAGCAAGTGAGGGGCACCAACCAGCAACAACAAATGTGTGGAGCAAAAATTGGCTGCACCCTTCCACAGGCATGGAATCAATCAAAGTTCAAAATGGTTCAAATCATCTGACAACCAGCCATCACACCATCTCCAGCTATCCAAACCAGTCATATCTTCCTCCAGGAGCCAAATTCAACTGCCTTTGGCCATGGGTCAATAGATCAGTCTTTCCATGGGTCGACATCCCACACCGAGAACTCAGATGTTGTCACAGGAGAACGGCCCAGCAACAAGCAGCTCAGCTGCTGCGCCTGGTGTTCAAGGATGCGATGACGAAACTGCGCTGGTTGCTGCAGTAAAGCCTTGGTTACTACGACACGGCGAGCTGCTGCTGTGATGGTTACACGACAGCCGCTGTGAAATGAATGTTCTGCTTCATCAGTTCCTAGTGATTACAGAAACAACATGAAACAACTAGTCTAAATGATTCAATTTGCTGTCTTGAAACGATGTCTTTAAACCTAAATCATTTGATGAATCTCCTCGATGTCAGGAACCTTCAGCACCTGGGATCCGGCCAGGTCGACCATGTTGTCTTCCGGAACATCTTGGCATCATTATATGGACGTGCAGTAATCATATGTGTGACTGGAACAATGTCATGGTTTTGGTCATTTATAGTGAGTTTTCCCATTAAAAATGGTGATTTTCCTTAAGCTAAGAAATTTCAAACAAGGACAAGAACGATTTTTGAAACAATCCCAAGTCCAGCTGTTGACGAGACACCGCAACATAGCCTGGTAGCAATTGCGGATATGGCCTGAAGGCAGAAACCGGGTCAGGGCGGGCCTCTCAAACAACATCCTGGTCCCAATGATTGATTCAAAGTTGGGGGACCATGAAAGCTGCAAATGGGTACAACCCTGGAAACTTTGAGCATGGCTGGCATCGCTTGCCTTTAAGCTTCAATCCCCCAGAGTGAGTAGCTGAGTATGGCTGTGCTTGTACAAATTGATAAGTACACAATATCTTGCCAAGGGCCTAGCAGCTCAAAGATGCCAAAACAGTTAAGTTGTACTTTTTGTAAGTTCTTGTGGATGTCCCGGCCTCAAGACCTTTGCAAGAGAGCACAAGCCGATCTGAATCACAACCTTTGATCTACCTGGCGCCGCAGTCAGTCAGTGGAACTCATCCTATGCCAGGCGGCAACTGGGTCAAAATTGACCCAGGGATTGGGATTGGGTTGTACTGTTTTGTCCATCTTCGTTTAAAAACTGAACAAACTACTTATGTTATCTTATGTTGACAAAACAAACCAACATTACAATGACTATAGTCTATAGTCATTGCATAGTGATGATGATCCTCAAGATTTGCTGTATCATCTAGTCTCATCTATAACGTCCAGCTGCCCAGCTGTGTTTTTTGGTGCCCTGAAGGCCCTTCGTGCCCGGCTCGGATCGAAAGAATCCAACTTCTCCCGCCTTTCAAGGACATCAACTCTTCAGCCACCTCAGTGGATTCCATCAAAATTTCCCATCATTTGGTGCATGTTTTCTTGCGAAACATCAGTGGAAAAGTACACTGTATACTAACAGGGCTTCATGATCCCAAATATATGTGTAAATCATTGTGAACCCCAAATATATGGGTAAATCATTGTGAATCCCAAATATATGTGTAAAACATTGTGAATCCCCTACTATATACCACGGTTTTCTGGGGGGTGTTACTCTCTTTCAGCACTGCATGTCCTGGCGATCCACAAAGGCGGCCCCCCCGTTTTCTGAGCTTGGTGGCGCTCAGTAGGCGCTGCTCCGCCGTTTTCCGGATTGCTTCCAAATCCTTGTCTGCCTGCAGTTGTGACTCCCCAAAAAATGGTGATTTGATGGGATTTAATGGGATATCATGGACTATTAGTGGAATGCTAACGGGATTTAATTGAATATTAATGGAATATTAATGGGATGTACAGTAATGGGATGTAATGGGAGGTACCCTACAGTGTCAAACATGGCTTGCAGGAAAATCCATCGATGGTTTTCCCATGTTCACTGAGTGACCCAACGCTCGTCCCCTCCGCTTGAACGCCTAGGGCAGGCTGCACAGGGGGGAAGTTTCAGACGGTAGACAAACTCGATTGAAGAACTTCAACTGGAGAAAAACTCAAGATATGTGCATGCAATGTAAATGTAATTGTAATTGTATGTAATTGTATACAAATGCAAATGCAAATGTAATTGTAATATATGAATCATGAATCAACTGTCAACTGGGCAGCCTTTTTTTGTCACTGTCACTGGCAAACCCACCATCCGGGTCGGGTTTTTGAGGCCTGCACTTGCTGCGTGCTCAAGAAGACATCCGGTCAACAACATCAACTGACCTTGCACCTGCGGTAACGACAGCACACATTTTATAATAACGACAGTATATAATGCAAAAACACAAAAAAACTCAAGCTGGTAATGTGGTAAACCAAGGAAAAACCCAATATAAAACCTCGTAGGTATCCCCAATCTCACCATCCCAAACTGGGAGGTTGAACACCTTGGCTTTACCAAATTATATCAGCTATACATGTGTAAACCAGCTGTGAGTTTCAACGGACTTCTCTAAAATGGATGCTTCAAAGTGTTAAAAAAAAACTTGACTGGTCTGAAAAGGAGCAACACTTGACATTTTAGGAGCATTGCCAATTGCCAGAATAACCATTCAGTGTGTATGGTCTCTGGGAACCAAAATCATGGATCAGTCGTCAGTGGGATGGGGATGTGTGAACCCATTTTCCATGCAGAGCCCCAAACCTTTCTGGCACTATTCGTTCATGGAGCCAACTTGCGGACTCAGTATGCCACCTGGGATCTCATCTTTCTGAGTACTGAAGCCAACCTACTCTGGGAATAGGTTGCAAATTCATCGCAAACCAAAGCTGCACCTCCCACCAATCATCTGCAACGAGGTTGCAGAAGGTGTCGGTTTCATGAAGCACCTGAGGCGCGCTTGGAGGTTTTGATCCAAATGTATTCACTATTTCCTAAGTCATGGGGGTACCCCAAAATCATCCAAAATTCGTGCTTATCAACGGGTTTTCCCAATGGTTTGGGGTACCAATGTCTTGCAAACGTCATCCGTGGTCCCCAGCATTATGCGCAAAATTGCCGAATTCCTTGGAGACCTGGCTGTGCTCGTCATGAGAGGGTAAATAAATGTATGTCTGTCTGTCTGTTTGTCTGTATGTATGCATGCATGCATGTATGTAATATATTATATTATATTATATTATATTACATTATATCATATAATATTATATAATATTATATAGTATATTATATTATATAAAACTATTTCATATATATATATTATATTTTAAATGTATTATATATAAATATTATGTGTATACATGCTTAACAAACCTGGGGCTGTCATAGGATGTCCACCAACAATCAAGAAAGGAAAACAACCAGGCAGTTGTCCGTGGCTACTGTGAAGCCAACAGCTCCATCGCTATATTGGTTCTAAATGTCTACATCATCCTACATCTAGACACCTCCTGGAACCCAACAGGAAAGGACCCCTATTGCAGCGATAGCCTCACATCATCCTGATAAGTGGATTTCAAGATTTTTCGAACTAGTTTCAAAACCAATTCTTTCCATGGGGATGTTGATTTGGGACTAGATATAAGTTGGTCCAAAAAAACAACAACATCAATTCAATGAAATCCTCATCGTTGATCCCCTGGAACTCCCCAATCATAATCATTTATATATACATATATATATATATATATATTATATATATATATAATCAAATATATATATATATATATATATAATCATATATATATCAAACATATATATATATATATAATCATGTGTATATATTACATAAAATTCATGCATATAATCTACACCATAATTATCATCATGTATATAATATAGATATGAAATGATATGAATTCACCCGTTTTCACAATCCAACTGACCATCCCCCAAGATGGGAATCGCCGCCTCGGTGAGCATGGCCAGGCCGGCGACCCGCACGGAAGGCTGGGGACTCTGAAGTGCCACCAGGGCATAGTACCTGGGTGTACCCCATCACCGGATGTGATGATGATGGTTGTGGTTGTGGTTGAGATGGTGATTGTGACACGGTTTTGATGGTGACAGTTATGGCGATGATGACGATGAAGACGATGACGATGACGATGATGATGATGATGGTGATGATGATGATGATGGTGGTGGTGGTGATGGTGATGGTGATCATAATGGTGATGATGGTGATGGTGATGGTGGTGGTGATGATCATGATCACGATCATGATCATGATGTTGTGGTTCTGGTGGTTCTGGTGGTTGTTATGGTTGTGGTTCTGGTTGTGGTTCTGGTTGTGGTTCTGGTTGTGGTTCTGGTTGTGGTTCTGCTTGTGGTTCTGCTTGTGGTTCTGCTTGTGGTTCTGCTTGTGGTTCTGCTTGTGGTTGTAGTTGTGGTTCTGGTTGTGGTTCTGGTTTTGGTTTTTCTGGTTTTGGTTGTGGTTGTTGTTGTTGTGGTTGTCGTTGTCGTTGTCATTGTCGTTGTCGTTGTCGTTGTCGTTATCGTTGTCGTTGTTGTTGTTGTTGTTGCTTCTGCTGTTGTTGTTGCTTCTGCTGTTGTTGTTGCTTCTGCTGTTGTTGTTGTTGTTATCACTTTTATCATTGCCAAATATCAATTCAGGACATCTTGATGATGAAAATGGAGGTGTTATGAGGTGGTCGAGGCGATTCTGTGGTAAATGCATCAATCCTGAGAATCATCTATCCCAAGGACATTCCGATACATGGGGATATCTGATGATGGGCTATCCCCCCCCAAAAAAATGATGACTGATCATGAATTTCAGAATTTGTTCCTATGATTGATGGTCGTTTTATGTCTTAATCCTGAATTTTCAGACAGCGCGCTGATAGTGTCTCAGCAGGTGCTCATCTTGAAGACCTCAGCTGCTTGGCTCATTGCTGACAACTGGAATCGGCTAGGAAAAATATGTCTATACATGTCTCATTCTATAAAACTATATATATATGTGTGTTTAATCGTATTTGTGTATGTATTTATATATTAAGTATATATATAAATATATGGATGTGGCAGGCGCAAACCTGCCAGAGGTCAAGCAATCCATTCTTAGACTGCCAGATGGAAGCAGCCAAGCACATCCCTACCATCACACAACAAAGTAGGTAGCAGCTGTAAGTGCTGCAGGCACAGACTTGCCAACACAATCACAGGGCTTGGGCATAGTAAACTTATTCTTGCATGTATGCACTCATGTATGTATGTGCGCTCATGTATGTGCGTACAAATGTAAAATCAATTAAAATCATATATATATATATGCTACCCCCCCATATATAGCAAAACGTATGGATCAGAGGTATGGAGCAAAGGTATGGAACGGATCCAAACAGGTATGGAACGGAGGTATGGAACGGGGGTATGGAACGGGTGTGGTCCCGGACCTTGTTCCGGACCCTATAGTTTGACTTGCACCCATAAATATATATATATATATATATATATTATGTGAATATATATATAATGTATACAGTATTGCAAATGACTATACATGTATATGATTTATAAGTAATATATATATATATATATAATGTATAAAGGCAATACAAAAGTGACAAAGTCTCTTCGCAACACGGGCAACAATGGGGGGTCATTCTGTTTCATGTGCGTTTTCAACTGAGACCAAAGACCCACTTGGATCTCCATCGGTAGGAAGTAGGAAAGGCAGGAAACGTATGCCTGGCCACAAGGAATCTCCTGGTTGCAAATGGTTGCCTATGAAAATCCAATGGGCTTCTTTGTCATTGATTGCACAGTTCTATAGTATAAAATCATATAATATCTATTTATCCAAACACGTATGTTGAATTGAAAGACTAGTCTACATAAACACATGGATTCAGACACGACATGAGACCGTTCCAGGCACATACAATTGTGGGCCCCAACTACAACAACAGCGATCAAGGAAAATATGTGCCATGCAGCTTATTGCAACTCACCTACTCTCAATATCACCATCCTTTGCCTGAAAATCCAACAAACAATAGATATATACTCATATATACTCATATATATATATATATATGTATAATTACTTATATATATATATGTATATATAGATATACACATAATTCCTATACTTACTTTACTAATTACTCATCTTTACTATACGTATAAAATTGCTTTACCAACCATCATCCAGTGGATTGACCCAAAAACAACGCCGGCGGCACCGGCATCTGGCTCATGGACTCCTTCAGCGCGCGCAAGACGTTGAGACGACTCAAAACTTGCGGCTGGGTGTAGGCGTAGACCTGAGGACCAGCAGACGGCCATGGGGCAACAGACCTCCACATCTTGGGAACCTCTATGAAATGGGTAAACACGTAGACATACAATTCATAATGTAGACATAGCGAATATATTTTAGTATTGTAACATAGTTTAAATCACTTGTATCAAAGTGGTATGACCATTTCCCGACATGGGAACATAGCCATTTGAACATGGCAAAGATGGCATGACGTGCAAAGCACTGCAGAATTCGGTGATTAACTTTCATAGTGTAGGGATAAGCCTGGCTGTAACAAGTGTAATCCCTTCCCCCGTTCATTTGGTCAACAGCCCCGAGGCACGAAACCCATGGTTTTTTCTTGGGGAATTTCCACATTCCATTGGGACCATGGATGCCATGGAAATGGGGTGCTGAAATTGCCAGGTTGATGGGATTAGTTACCCCTTTGGCTCATCTAATTTCCCTGCAATTGTTTTTCTTTGGGGTAAAAAATCTTGCAGGAACAGGCCATCTTGTGGCATGTAAAACCTTAGTTTCCTATTTACTAGAAAAAAAACACATCACAATTCGCCGTTTATTGTTGGAACAGTGTTTATAATGTTTCATAATGTTTCACAATGTTTCATCATGTTTCCTGGTGATATTTTTCCCTCAACCCATTGACTCACCATCTGGGTCTCCCTGCCACTTCGCAAAGAGGCTCGCGCTTGCCAGGGCATTCCACCAGGAGAGGAGCCAACGACGGCAACATGCCATCAATCTCGGCCCCATGGGAAGAAAAAAAATGGATCCAACATCACACGTAGCGTACATTGATCTGTTTGAATCATGAATCACAATTCATATGCGAACAAACATCATAAGATACTGTATATGTATCTGTATATAATCATATCTTATAACATACGAACCCAGTACAAATACATACAAGCCTACGACGCAAATCATCCATTGGTTTTGACGTTTGACAATGGTCAGGCATCCTGGCCAGCAACTGCTGTGTCAACGGCGCATCCTCCTGTGCCGCGGTCATGGATTCCAAAGGCTGCAGAAGGACAGGGAAAATCATCAAACGAATAATTTCATGATTGGAACGATGATTTATTTATCCCATCCATTGGCTATTCCAATCATGAATGATTTATTTATCCCATCATGAGGGAATATTCCAATCATGAATGATATGCGTTAGGTATATTTAGAGGGAATGGATGGGAATGGCCACGACCTTCTGACTGTTGACGGTCCAACTGGCGTTTCAGATTGCATTCGCAGTGTTGCCAGAACCAGAAAATCTTCAAGGCCAGAGTGAAAAGGACCGGATGCATTGGAGCTTCCCAGGTCGTACTGGATTTTATGGTGCTTATCCCATGCCCTTGCCCTTGACATGTTGGAAAAATCCTTGAGATGCTCGGTAATTTAAAGTCACAACAGTCAATGCCCATAGCATGGCACATTCAACGGACCGACAAGTCTTACTTTAAAAGCAAAAGCGATAGTCTGAATTGTTCGTGCATCAAATGACTAACCCAACTTGGAGGATCATACCACTGAGCAATCATATGTGCCCGATTCCTGCGCATCCCATTTACAGGCTAGAAAAATAACCCACAAAGAACAAGTTATAATTCGTAGGACGTAGGATGATCGTGAAGCGCACCAGGCCTTGCTCATCAGCTGTCCCAAGGTCTTGAAGAAGCTGACGATGCTCTCGAAGACCGGATCTTGGCAGGCTGATGTGCAGTCGTCTGGCTTTGGGGGCATATAAAGTCGTAGTGTATACCAAATATACCAAAACAGTAGTAGTAGGTATTTGCAGCAGTACCAAAATCATCCAAATCTGCTCTTTCAATAGCCTTAAATCTCAACCCATGAGCACAGAATGACAAGCATTTGCATCACATGCTTCAAAATTACAAGATGGCAACTAGCAGTAACTACAGTAGCACAGACCAACACAGTAATGGTAAAGGATTCTTGAAACATTGAAGGACGGACGTTGGCAACGGTGAACATGACACCATCTTGGAGGTTAGGACAAATTCTGCACAATACATCTGAATCCCCAAAGGTGACATGGTTAAATTATTAAAGCTTCAAGAGTTCAAGAAGATTAGTTCCATATGTTTTCCTATGTTTTCCTATTAAGGATTAACTAACACTGTCACAAAAGTGTCGTTGCTCTGTTGTTTCACTCATTTTTTGGACCTTCCAAAGGGCCCCCCAAAAAAAATTGGGGCGCCCCGACTGCGTTCACTAAACTCCACCAAGGCCGGACATAGCAACTTCCAAACCTCGCAACAATATGGGCCCAAAGTGTGGAAAGTCAGGGAATCGGTGATGTAGAATGAGGATATCGAAATGTTATCCAGAATGGCTATATCCTAATGTTGAGCAGGATGACATAAAAAAACTATGGGGTTTCTCGAATGAGGATAGAAATCGAAACAACAAATTGGCTATATCCTAATGTTATCCATCCCTATTTGGCCCGAATGCATCCTGTACTATCCTGTAACAAACTACCAATATAAAACTACTAGAACTGGGGAACACATGGAAACACCCAGAAAACAAGAAAAAAACGATGTCTTCATACAAACATCTCTATAGTATACAGAGAAACGATAGATCTTCACGGATTTCTCCCTTCCGGGCGAGAGCGCCGGGCCAAGCAACTCTCCAAAACTCTGCTGGCGACTTCATCACACCATCAATCAGCAGGTGGGCCTGTACGACGAATGATCATGAAATCATGATAATGGTATATAATGGATTATAAAAGTATATATATATAATATATCACATTATATTATGGTATATTACACCATTATAGTCATGATAGAATTTTGTGGGATGCCAAGTTTGATTCATTGATAGTGGATTTAATGGGGGTATATACTGGATGTCTGTTGGCCAGCTCGATCCGCTAAGAATATTCTTCTCTTGTAGAAACTAAAGGGTGACAAGGAAGCACCTGATCAAAAGCGGCAGGTGCTGGTCAAACATCCAAGAATGAACACCAAATCCAATAAGTCACAAACAGCAAAGCTATAGACTGTGATGATTGTCTTTCATTCACCCCACATCACCCAAGATCAACCGATATATATGAGCTACCTCCAAAACTCTATTGCCCCAAAATGGAATAAATATCTATTTTGCCTTCGTTTTAAAGGGTCACCTTCGTTTTACAAGGGTTTCGACCAAACCTTCACAGATATACGTGCGATATCGCGCAGTCATCATTTCGAGCTAATGGCAGCAGCAATGGCAAAAGTTATAAA
>Ga0126342_10014678_pt1:0-10000 | contig 13806 bp, 11 predicted proteins | sample Cyp1metagenome_FD_92528 | JGI IMG/M metagenome (GOLD analysis project Ga0126342, IMG submission 92528) | Coral microbial communities from Lord Howe Island, Old Settlement Bay, Australia - Cyphastrea 1 metagenome | ecosystem: Host-associated > Invertebrates > Cnidaria > Coral ...
AGAGGAGGACGAGGCAGGAGGAGGCGGAGGAGGAGGAGAAGGAGGAGGAGAAGGAGGAGAAGGAGGAGGAGGAGGAGGCAACTGACATAAAATCTAACAACCCTCACCTGGCAGGTGGGGAACTATAGCTGGGAATAAGTAGATGGAAACAACTACAACTTATGGTGATTGTTAGTACGTGTACAGATTAGAACTAGAGATAGTGATCCTATAATTACAACAATAGTGTGTTTGTTTTTTGTTTCAACACATATTCATCACTTGTGTTAACTCTAGAGTTCCCATCTAAATTATAAGACACCATTGGTCATAATTATGATTGCTTCACAACCAAGAAAAAGAGGATTTAAGCAAGCAACATGGGATTTCATGAAGCAAAGACAATTTTTTTTGAGATCTCCAGGATTTCAGCAAGAAACCAAAGCAAGAACCCCTTCCCCTACCCTGGGGAATCCAACGTTCGGCTGTAGACCTTCGGAACCCATTTGCTGCAGTAAATCCAAGACCTGACAGGCGCTGATTCGGCTGAAGCCGGAAACAATGTTACCAACGGCTCCACCGCGCAAGCGTGGAATCCAAGGCAACATGATGCCCGTTGAAGCAACTGGTTATTACCAATAATGTTGGATTCTGATTAGTGTAGGGCCCCCCCTAAACAAATTTGGGATACAGAATAGTGTGGAAATTTCATATAATTTTATATTTATATATAGCGACAGATGCATATACCATCATATCCAGGCATTGGTTACAAATTTCTTTCCAGGGATTTCCAGGGCAGATTTTGGTTTGATTTCTGTCCATTTTATGTAGATTTGCCCGTTTCAAAATAAAAATTACCATTTCAAGAAAAACTTACCACTTCATGTTTTCATGTTCAAGTCATGTTGAGTCTGCCCGGGAATTTCCGCCCTTTTCCCGGGAATTTCCGCCCAGAAAAATCGACACATTTTTACGCAAAGTAGAGTAAGATCAGCCCAAAAGGTATGAAATCCAAAATTGACCACAGTAGTCAAACATGACCATTTCCAGCTCCTTCACAAGAAATCCGCCCTAAGGGCAGAAATCTTGCAAACGGACAATTCTTTGTATCCTTTCGAAGATCCAGGTATATGTATATGGTTGACATTCAAATAATGTCCCATCGTGGTTTATCAGTCCCCAAACTGAATTGGCCATCATTACCCTCTGGTAAACTAACATGACTGTGGACAATTGCCATTTACGGTTGATGATTTACTAATAAAAATGGTGATTTTCCATGGTCATGTTAGTTTACCAGAGGGTATCCCATTTCAAACTAGCTTCTTCCGGATTTCCCAACTGCTGAAGGTCATTCCACACCTCGGCCCAGCGTTGCCCCTTCTCACAAGCGCTGCTGGCCGCGCCATAGGTGACCACCTGCGGTTTTCAGCAGTTGCTGTAGCGAAATTAATCTTGTCCACCAAGAATAATCAAGGCATGTGGATGGTCTATAGGCTTTTGGGTTTAGGAATTCATCAACCTTAAACTTTTGGCATCTTTTGGCCATGTTTGGATGGTTACCCCCTACATTCATCATCATTCAAATTGATCCAACTATTCTCAAACAAAAGCGGGCAACTGGGTCTTGCTGAGTTGTCGTTCTACACCCTTCTACTATCGTAATCTGGTTGGTGGTGGTTTCAACCCCTCTGGAAAAATTGAAAGTCAGTTGGGATGATTATTCCCAATATATGGAATCGTAAAAAATGTTCCAAACCACCAACCAGTAATATCTCCGGTTTTGCCATGTTCTACTCACCAATTTTATCGCCCAAGCAGTTGAAAGCAAAAAAAACCGAGCGACGTTGGGCGGCACAAACCTCTGACGCATCTCATTCAGCAGCTGCAGCGCCATGCTCCACTGCTGTACCTCCATAGTGGTTCTGAAAATTGGCCACACACTTCCATTAGAAATGGCCTCGGAAAATGGGGAATGACCATCCAATGGGATGCTATCAATGTTCAACATCTGATTTTTGATCGTTTTTTGGTGAGGAATTGCCATAAAACATGGATGAGTTATATATTTATGCCATCTTTATTTGGCGGAGTTTGTGCTGATTGAATCATTGATGTTTCGAGAAATGCTGGACCAAAATTATAGATGATTATTCGGAGGATACACTTGCTGTGTCAACATCAATGGGAACATTAGCTGCAAAATTGAGATCAGGAGGAACACTTGCCAAATCCTTCTCTTGGACAATCAGGCCGGGTTGAAGGCTTTACCCAACCCCTAATCTTGGTAGCCAGGTAAACTTATCCCTGTAGTCTGCTGGTCTATTTTGTGGCCATGCCCTGCCTTTGTCACTCCCAGGACTCCCAACACAGGCCTGTTCGCAAGCACTGATAGCAGCGCTGTATGTGATCACATTCGGTTGCAAGTGTTCCTGGTTTTGCAAGGTGTCAAATTGGATAATGGTGATAATATGTGATAATGATCGAATGATTCGGTCAATTCCGGGGTCTTCCCTGTGAATGACAGCACGTTTTGGGGTTGTGGCAGTACCCCCCTTGGCTCGCCGGCTCAGCTTTGTCTGCCACGATTTTTGAGTAGATTGCAGGCTTTCCGACCAAATAACAAATAACAAATATATACACATATCATCAAATATCAATAGTTTTATGGTGCTATCCTATGCTATTCCCATGTTTTCCCTTCCTTTTCCTGCTTCAATCACTCACTTGAAGCCAGCTTCCTCACAGTTTCCCACGTGGGTCCTGCTGCATCCGACCCAAGAGGGACAGAGCCAGCTGCCACTGCTGACCCTTCTCACAGCTGCTGATCAAGGCGTTGAAGCTGATGACCTCCAGCTGCTGCGCTTGGAAGAGTGCACTCCCCAACTCAACCGTGATCTAAACAAAAATGGTCCATGATCTAAAGAATTCGAGAGAGGGTAAGTTGAGACTAAACAATACTCTAGGGAAACCTGAGACCCGATTTTCTGATGAATGAATCATCATCTAACAGGGTAAGTTGAGACTAGTCGAGACCAGACTTTCCGATTCTGAATGTTTGATTTTTACTTCCAAGAGTCTTCGAAATACCAGACTTTTCTGATAACCCTCAGTAATTACACTGCGCTCCATATTTGCAAAGCGTATCTTCCTTGCAATCCCTGAGCCAAGCTTCGTGTTGTCATGGATCTTGTTCAGGTCTGTTTGCACAATGAAGTGCAGTTTTGAAGCCATTTGGTTTTCTCTTCATACCATCACAACAAACCCTAGCATTGCAGTCTCCGAGTTTGCCATTGGTTCTTGTCATCCCTGGCTCCCTATAGCTATTAAAAAAAAAAACAGCGTGCACCCAGAAACGTCGCGCAAGATGGGCAATCTGAAGGCTGCATGGAGGGCTTCCCGCCACTTGTAGCGCTTCTCCAACGCGCTAAGGAGGCCCTTGGAAGCGCTGGGAGGATGTGACCCTCAAGCAAAGCGCAGTACCCCAGGGATCCCCACGGTGTAACATAGATGTGGAGAACCAATGTTTTCAATAGGAACATGATCTACAAATGGTGGGTTTTCCACATCACGGGTAAAAAAGGAGGGTAAATGTGTATGAAGAAACCCCCAGATAGGGACTGAACATTGCAGTAAACATATCCAAATCCCTCTCCAATCATGTGTGAGTGTTTCTCGCACACAGGGACAAAGACCCTCAAAGATCCCCCCGGTTTTACAGAAACATCTTGGGTGAACTAGCAAAACAGTACTCAGGTGACTCTAGATCCATGACATGATGGTCTAACCGGCCCATTCTGATTCTCAGGACCATTCATGTGCTGCCAATGTGGTACCCCTAAATCCAATGGTTAGTCATGATTATCATTGATTATCCCTATTAAAATTACCATTTAAGGGGGCATACCTAAAATTTCATACAGACTCTACCATTGGTTTCAACTTGCCCATGCGATGGGCAGTACTTTGACGCGTTTGTGTTGATATGCTGCAGCCTCTGCCTTCGATACTGGGGAGGGTGGGTTCAAACTCCAAGTGTTGAACGACCGGGATCTTAGTGGGACTTGATGGGACTTGACAAAAATGCTCGAAGGACCATGGGACATTAACTGATACTTCTTCTGCTTCGTTGTGTCGCATCTTCTTATCTAGAGCCACTGTGCCCCTTTGAGTACTTGCTGCGCCTCTTTCAGAGCAAGCATCGTTCATTGTGATAGTATCTGCTTGCAAGGATTGATCCTGCGCTCAGCAACCGCATCAATTGCCTAGAAATCATCCCACCAACGCAATTGAACAATCCAACGTTGTTAGGCCTGATATGCTGGGGGAATTGGCAAAGCACCATGAATTCCCCTCTGGATTCACCGTTCCAAAATGTTCCAAAGCTCCGAAGGCCGATTTTGCGGTCCTTCATCTGTTGAATGAAAGCCGTGATCTTGTCCACGTGTGAGCCGTGTGAGCTTCCTGCAGCGGGATGTGATTCCCATGACCAACAGAAACCAGGCAGGATCAACTTCAAGCCGTCTTGGGGCAGCTTCAGAAGGCAATCTCACCCATCAACTCGCACAGTTGCAACATTCACCATGAAAAACCGAAAAATGAATGAAACTCTCACCCAGAGGCCTAGAGGCTATAGCAATAAGTCAGTATGATACATATACAGTATATACCTATTAGTAGTAACCCCCCAAAATATAGAAAAGAAACATCCCACTAAAATAGTGATAAACTATGATCTATGAATGTTGTATCTTGTTGGGGAATGTTGGAGGTCGCTACATACAAAGGAACACCATTAGAAGTACCCGCTTGGACACACGTCGCACAGCTTGGCCCGCAGGACACATCCCGAGTTCATGATGGTGGGCACGGATGGCACAAAGTGAAACAAGCAGGGTTACCCGCTTCAAACTGAGACTGTAGTCCTGTCCAAATGAACAAGATTCATATATCAACCCCCGTAGAACTATCATATGGTGTAATCACTTATACAGTATACAGTATATGCATGAGACTGGCTCATGGGGTAAATGTGGATAGATGTTTGTCAATATTCCTTTTGAATCATTCTATTGAAATACACATGTCTCATACATCGAAGCAACGGGTAACATCGAAACAACCAAAAACCAGACCCAGAGCAAACTTATAAGAGGAACAAGTAGTACAGAAAAAGATCGGATGCACACACATCATTCTTACCCTCCGGTAATCAAACATGGCAATGGACAATCCCCCATTGAATGTGTGTCCCATTAAAACCTCTGTATTTGTGCGAAGATTTCCGGCCTTTTGACCCAGGATCAGCTCCCATCGCCCATAAAACACACATTTCATACATCTACCTTTTTCTGGAATTTTATTGATTTATATATATATATGAGATCTCTCTGATTTTTCGTCGTTTTTTGCGGGTAGTTTTTTGAGGGTTCCACCTTGCCCCGGGCTCGAAACCAGGAACTCGCATGGGCGTGGATCAGGGCATTGTAGGTGACCAGCGTCGGGGGAACGCGCATGGATGACATCTCGTCGAAGAGTTGCCTTGGGCCATTGGGTCGAATGGGAATTGATCACTCTATGGGGCTGTCCATAGATTATCCATCTATGGATGATAACTACATAATGAAATTAGGGTGTACTAAGTACTCCCATGACTTAGGACATCTTCAAATAGCCTCTGGTAAACCAGCAGTTTGCTTCGGAAAATCACCTTTTCTGATTTCTTATAGGTAAATCAACTGTAAATCACCGTTTACAATAGCTGTGTGAAATTACAAGAGGGTATACGGTATATATATATATAATTATGTATATATATATGTCTAACCACAGTAAATGGGGATGATGGGGATTTTAGCCCCATCAGAGGAACAATAAATCAATAAATTGTGATTGTATGAGCATTGTTCTATAGCGATAGACTGCAAAATTGGAATACCATGATGCTACACAGAATGGGGATTGTCCTGAAACGGGGGGGTGCCTCAAGAATCCTCAAGCCAGCCATTCATGGAGAACATGATGATGAACCAGTGGATGGAATGCTACAGTACCCTATCATTTCAGACACGCACAAGTTGTTTTCTTTTTTAATGTCAAACATGAATTCTGCTAACACGTCTGATTTCTTGAAAGGTTACACCACCAAAATTTATTGGGTATATTTGGGTATACGGTATACATTGTAGACATGCCTGTTGCAGAATTGTTGCTTGTGGTGTGAAACTGTGCAATGTGCAGGATCAGCAATTCTCACCCACCCCTCAAATGGAAGTAACCTTCGACATACATATTTGGTTGTCTGAAACGTGGGTACTCCATTCCATCCACTGGTCATAGTCATCCACTGGTCCCTGTTAAATTGCCATAACAGGTCGGGGGGCTTGGATCCCATCTGATGCGGTCCACATGGATGAGCGAATTTTGTCATGATTTCCAACTGGATCTATCCGAAAAACCATGGTATCCTCACTGAAAAAATGGTTACCCTCTGGTAATTTGTTACATAGCTATTGAACATGGCCATTTATAGTGGATGTACCCGGATGTACCCATTAAAAATGGTGATTTTCCATAGTTACGTTAGTTTACCAGAGGGTATATCATCGTTTTCCCCGGTGAAGTGGCTGGTTGGAGGGCACCCCCTTTTTTCAGAAACACCCAGACTACCGAGGGTCAGCGCGAGGCGACTTTGTTGATCCCGAGAGCACGCACTGATGCATGCCTAAAGAGAAAGTGGGACTAGAACGATCACTCTCTGTGACTTATAGATCTTATAGCTGGGTGACAATGTGTCCAAGAAAATCAACCAGTCACAGTTGGGATAGAATGGGATCAAAACATCTCCATTTCACCAAGCGTCGTTATAGGAGACCACCGTCGGTGAAGTCAGTGACTGGAGAAAGACCAAAGATCTGGGCCATTGCGACCCTTTCCTGGATTCACTTCGACCATGTCAGAAACGAGGCCGGACTTCAGTGCGAAATGATTGGAGCTTGGAAATGACAAATCAGATAGATGTTACAGTATTGTTATTTATATATATATATATATACATATTATATACGTATATATATATCAATATTAGTATATATTTATATATGTTACACGTGGGAAAATAGTATTGTGACCCATAAGAGACATTGAATCAACTAACCATCATTGCATGCCAATGAAGAAGCAATGTGTTGCAAACTCTCTCGCATCTTGGTCCAAGTATGGGCAAGACCATCAAAGTAAGGCCACCATGTTTGGTTAATACCGATACTGAGTCCATGGTTGAGGTTGAGACAAAACATACTTACATATACCATGATCAAATGGAGGAGGTATATGGGAGTAGATACATGGCCGATCATGGCCGTAATTATGATAAATTAGTACCATAGGTTCTGGACAAATAGAATATTCACCATCATCAAACGAGTCATTTACTGCAACTATGGTGAGCTTAAGGGTATATTGCATGGTTAGTGACTCATCATACTAAGATTCACACTATTTGTGTACGCCATCAAATGAATCATAACATGTCATAACTATACCAGAAGGCCCTAAAATGGTTGGTTCAAGGATCCATATGATCCATCATTTCGAGCCACTTCGCCACCACATGTCCACGTCAAGCAGCTCGCACGCTGTGATGAGGGAGTTGCACACCACTGTGTTGGGGGAAATCGACTGCTCCTGGCAAGGTCAGAAAGGCAACATGCGACCTGTTGAGGCAACGATTCCATCAGAGCATGGTGCAGACTTCGGACTTGGCGGAGGGAACGTGGGTTCTGAATTGGAGTTTTTGTGGAGTGATAAAATTCGACATGGCTGCTGCAAGGCCTTTCGTCTTATTTCTTGAAACATATAATTGTATGATCACTTGAGGGTCTGTGTTCAAACATGCGATGTCTAGTGAGTGTAATTCCACTGTTTTCAACTTCAACCAGTTCTCACAATACAGGTAGTGGTCTTGTCAATTTTGGTGGTACTCTTATGTAACACGGCTCAGAGTCTTCATCATGAGTCATTATTCACAGACTTTCCAAAGACCATGGATGCATCTTGACACTCGGTCCGTGACGCAATCGGAATGACGAAGATCCCCCTTCAGACGCATGTCTAAAATATCATTGGTTCGGACAGAACACCAGCATCGGATACTTAAAAACTCAAGACGAGATGATTGCTAGGTTCTATTCTTACTCCATGTTTGCTTGGAATAGAAGTGGCCAGCCCCACTGTACCCGCAATATATCCCATTATATCCATTGTTTTTCATGTTAACTCCCATCATGGACTATCCTATCTCAAATAGACTGGGCAGTACAACCGCCTATAATCATCAAACCGAAGTGTTGCATCATAATATCTCCATATTGTTTACGGTAAACAAGGTTTAAATGGTATTAAATGATGGTGATTAAGTCCCGTGAAACATAAATCAACGCCAGGGTCTTTAAACGATCAGGTGGGGTAAATCCCATCCAACACTATCCATTAGACCCATGGTTTGTACGTCCCACTGTTGGATATACGAAGTTTCAAAGGCATTCCTTAACCCGCCTTAACCCCGATGAAAATGGATTCATGACCATCTTCCAATATGGGCAATCTACCCTAGCTGACCATTCTGCATTGAAAGGTGTTTGTGAGCCAAGGGAGTCCGACATATCCAACCGCACTGAAACGGTTTTTATGGGACACTAATGAATTTGAGCCAGTTCATTGATTATTATCCGAGCCCATGTCTATGTATATATATAAAATTTATAACAATTGATGATTTTAGAGATTACTTCACTATCCAGCGGTCTGGAACTAGCTGTTACACTGTTGGGATCTCTGAGTATCCATAGTCAATGGGGAGCTACGAATTGTGCTACGAATTGAGTATTTCCCAACCACATGATAGTATAGAACATAACTGTATAGAACGCCAACCACGGAAATTAGTTCTGGTCGTTTTTGGGGGTTGGGTTTCTAAAGCAAGAAACCATTTGGTTATTTGATGGGATTATATGGTCGATATGGTCGATATATTTGTGGAGATAATGAAATATAACTTGATATAACTTGATATAAGAACTAACTAACTATCCATCAACTACCCTCCGGTATATGAACAGTTCGCTATGGAAAATTCTTCATGTACAGTACTTTGATAGCTTTGGCCATGATTTTAATGGTGATTTGTCGTTTAACAACCTATGAAATCGCCAGAGCGAGGTACTGAAACAGGGTTGAGCATCACTTTTTAGTTTGTCTGAAAATGGGATTTGTTCCACCGAAGAAGTTTGCCATTTGAATTTGTGGAAAACGGTGATTAACCAGTGGATTATGTGGATTTAGGGGGACCGACAAATTCAGACAGACCCAACTATGGGTTCTAACCATAAAAACATAAGGATACAATGATATAACTGATGATGGTTGATGATTATATTAGTTTGGGGTCCTATCTACAAAATTATAATACACTATTGTATCTATCACATCGAACAAATATGTCCTTTCAAATTCTATTTCATTACCCATATCAAATAGCAAATATACCATGATATACCAATGTTTCCATCAAATATCTCAAATCTGGTTGGTGGTGCAATAACCATCTTGAAAAATATGAGTTCGTCAATGAGAAGGATGACATCCCATATAGAAAATGGAAAATAAAATCCATGTTCCAAACCACCAATCAGAAATGATTCCATCACCCAACCCACATCGCTTGCGAACAGCCACTGTGTCCTGCGCCTGCTGCACAAGGCTCAGGCATCGTCGCCAGTTGGCAGCAGAAGCGGCGACCAAGGTGCCCAGTGTCACCACACCTCCGGCCGTGATGGAAAGGCGGACATGTCGTGCTTAGAACATAGACTGAAATGGCTAGTGAACTCTGGTAAAATTTAAGTAGATTCATGGAAAATCTGCCATGAATGTAGATCGTTTCATTACGGGAAATTCATGGAATAGAAGATCAAGTGGAATTTTAAATTTCAAGAGGAATATTGCATAATATTGCAAAGAA
>Ga0126342_10014679_pt1 | contig 13806 bp, 13 predicted proteins | sample Cyp1metagenome_FD_92528 | JGI IMG/M metagenome (GOLD analysis project Ga0126342, IMG submission 92528) | Coral microbial communities from Lord Howe Island, Old Settlement Bay, Australia - Cyphastrea 1 metagenome | ecosystem: Host-associated > Invertebrates > Cnidaria > Coral ...
TGTCTATGGCAGCGTCTATGGCAGTGTCTATGGCAGTGTCTATGGCAGTGTCTATGGCAGTGTTTATGGCATTGTCTATGGCAGTGTCTATCGCAGTGTTTATCGCAGTGTCTATGGCAGTGTCTATGGCAGTGTCTATGGCAGTGTTTATGAAAGTGTCTATGGCAGTGTCTATGGCAGTGTTTATGGCAGTGTCTATGGCAGTGTTTATGGTAGTGTTTATGGCAGTGTCTATGGCAGTGTCTATGGCAGTGTCCATGGCAGTGTTTATGGCAGTGTCTATGGCAGTGTCTATGGAAGTGTCTATGGCAGTGTCTATGGCAGCATCTATGGCAGTGTCTATGGCAGTGTTTATGGCATTGTCTATGGCATTGTTTATGGCAGTGTCTATGGCAGTGTCTATGGCAGTGTTTATGGCATTGTCTATGGCAGTGTCTATGGCAGTTTCTATGGCAGTGTTTATGGCAGTGTCTATGGCAGTGTCTACTGTATGGCTCCTCTCGGATAACGCCAATGACTTCCGTCAGGACCTCCTGAGCAAATTACAGCACCATGGAAGCTCAACTACATTTTGCATGCCTTGCATGGCAAAACAAAATAATGAAAACTCACCGATCATGAACAACTTGTGGCGCCATGCCCAAAACTGGCCTTGATTTCTTGGTCCGTCTTCTCTTGGCTGTCTCTCAGAACCTCCAGCAATTCATTGAAGGGTTCCTGAGCGTTCAATCTGCGTTGGAGAATGTGGCGGGACCAGCTGCCAACATGAATCCAAGACTGAACAGTCAAGCAAACACAGGAAGGCTTGAAGGCTTGAAGGGATTCTCCATGCTCACAGCATCTTGGTTTAGTCAGTCAGGCAAGTCGCAAGTGAAATGGTCAAACCATTGAATGTAATTTAATTATATTATATATATATATATTATATATATTATATTATATTATACTATATTATATTATAGTATATTATATTATATTATATATAATATGTGATGAAGCTGAATTCCATATTCACATCTCACATGATGATGGCAGGGGTATCCCTAATGAAACTGACGAGTTTGAATCCAAGGGAACAGATTCAACGCGGCCAAGAGGCCAACAGCTCTTGACCTTCAACATTTTTCTCACCTTGGGTTGCGGTGACCATCCAAGCAGATCTGCTTTAAACACCATGGTTGTTAAATGAATGGGCTGCCAAGGGAACACTAGAAAAAACAAAACGATGAAGTTCCAGTTCATGAATCATCATGATCCACTTATTGTATGCATAGCCCAACATGATTACAGGACACGTCTTCAAACCTCATCCTAAAGAACGCTTGAAACGAGTTTAACTCTTATATAATGGAAAAAGACCGTAGCAAAGCACAACCCTTGCCATACTTCATGGCAGCAAGGCTTCCTGTTCTGGGATCACATGTTCTCCATGCAAGCAACTGACTCTCTGACCGTTCCCCTTATTTCCAGGCCTAATTCTTCAGCATCTGCCAAAGAGCTGTAGGCTTCCATCAACATCTCAATGGTGACCAGCAGTTCATCATCCAGGGCCTTCCGAGGTGGAGGGAGATCATCCCCACTTGGCATGTAGCTCTTCACATCGTCTTCCTGAAGCTCCTGTTCTTCCTGGGTAGAAATCTGGCCGGTGATCTCTCTCTTATAGGGGGAACCTCACATAACTTCGAATCTCTGTAGAACCAACAGCAAGAAGTGGACTGAACAGACTGTCTGATATTGTGACACATTCCGTGGGAAGAGTCAATCCGAAGCCACTGAAGTCTAACCAGATTTGTGGGCGACTCGAGAATGGTCGAAGGCGCTACTGTGAGGGCGTCATGTTTGGTGGATCGTTGGGGAGCAGATTTGCAATTGATGCAATGAAGTCTCAAGATGTCTCAAGATGTCTCAAGATGTCTCAAGATGTCTCAAGTAACTAATCGTCCTTTCTCCTAGCCACATCTAGATAAGTGAAACTAAACGTTACCCAAACGAGGATCCGTGTCATCCACCGGAGTTTGCTCTACCTCTGCTGCTGCCGCATCTGTATCCTCCGATGCCTTGGGGCCTTTGGCGCCGGTCATCCTCGGAAAGGATTCACCAGGAGAACTTGGCACAGAAAAAACATGAAGCGACTGTAAAAACATAGACAACTTTGAATGACAAACTTCACGACCTAGCAGAACATAGCAGAACCATATCCAACATGTTCTAGGGAACTGTTGGAACATATTCTACTCACAGGGATGCTTGATGTTGCTGGCTTTCCCAAGTTTTCCTGTGCGCTTGTGGAGGCTTCAGAATACAAAGAAACATCCACCTGAAACATCCACCTGAAACATCCACCTGAAACATCCAACGAAACATCCAACACTTAAACTTCTATGGCAAGATGCATGAAGACCATCTTCTCCTCAAGGGCTGCCAACTCTGCCGCTGCTTTCTGTCTCTTCTTCTCCTCCAGATCAACTACTACCGACAAACCAGCAAATGTCTGCTGGAAATCTGCGGGATAGTCTTCTGGCTAAGGTGTCAGACCCTGACATGGAAGCACATGGTCAGGGAGTTGAACGGTATTGAAAGATGAAATTTGTGTCCTCCTCAGCCAGCAAGGCTTGTCTAGCAATCTCCTGCAAGCAAACATGCGTGTGGAGCTGTGTTCGGATGCGTGGTAAAAACAAACAAACAAACAAACAAACAATCAATCAATCAATCAATCAAACAAACAAACAAACAACGTATCAAATTTTGACACGTCAATCTCATCAAGTTACAATGTGTATATATATACATACATACACACTATTATACAATATTTTTAGCCATTGGATGTTTTCTTCTCAATGCCTTGCTCGAGTCCTTTGAAGCAGCTTCAAACAAGCTTTCAGAAACCGTCAGGTTGGGGTAGCCCACCAACCATGACCCACAAAACCGTCCTCTTGATCCTCCACATCTTCCGGTACTGGCTGTGGCTGAACACCTTGATGGGCCGGCCAAAATATAATATAATGAGCTTGTTTTTCCTTCACAAGTTGCAATGGACAGGCATTCTGGTGCGTGAATCAACCCCACTTACAAGCTTGCTGTTCAGCTTGATGTTCCCAAACAGGTGGGAAGACCCGCTTGTTTTAAACCATCATCTGCGTCTAGATCCATCCAACATAACCATTCCCTTCAGCAGCCAACCCCCATTATCTTGTGAGGAAAACAACGCTGCGTCTACGACTTGGAGAAAGGAGACACATGGCCATGGAAGTCTGCTTGTTTCACAAAGCCAGACCCGTCCAAACCAAGCTTCTTTCAGCAGCTTCGGGCTGTTTTTCCTCCACTTTGGCATCAACTTCGTTTTGGCACACCGGGCCTTATGATTGAGAGAGTATGAGAAGTTAACCTCTGGCTATCGTAACCCAAAATGACTTGCATCAAGCGTACATCACACGTTTCCCGCTGAAACCAACACCCTCATTCAGGCAACAAATAGCCAAGGAAAAAAGGCAATGTCTTCTGCAAAGAGCTGCATACATGGCGTACATCTAAATCAAATATGGGGTACGCTTCCAAAATGGATTTCATGAATTCCGACAGTTGGGGGGAATCAAAATCTTCCACCAGTTGGTGCGCTGCAATGTGAGACTCCACTGGGCCAAGCGGCAAAGGAGTGGCAAAGACGTGAACTTGGCGCGTTCCTCACTCAAATAGTTACTCGTCCACTCCTGAGGCAGGTGTTTTAGAAAAAAAGAAACTGCAACCAACCATCCCATCTTTTACATATGCTTGGCAGGCATGCAGGTTTGATCCAAAATAGCTTGAATTGATGACAATCTTTCAAAAACCTCACCGTTCGCATCTCAGTTGACACAATGCACTGCTCTCATCTCTCACTGGATCCAAAAAATCTGCCACCAACCCAGCACAGGCTCCAGTTCTCCCTGAAGTTTTTCTGCCTTCTCCTGACCCACCCGACCCCTGCCAGCTGTCTGGTAAGCCAATTCAGTGATTCGGTGCATACAATTGGTTCATGGATGCTGGATCAGCTACACTGTATAGTATCCTACTGCAAACAAATACCATGGATGGATTGTCATCTCAAACTAAGCTAAATCAAAAACTCTGAGGATCAATATGGTTCTACAAATCGATGCAAAATGTGCTGCAGCCATGATGCTTTGAGCTTCTTGTAATTCTCTTGTTCCTCAGTGAAACCAGTCATAGGCTTAGCAACCTATAATGGTAGCCTATTGCAAGGCATAGAACACTGACCACATTGGCGGATCAAGGTCAAGAAAGATCAATGTCAGCCAGCATATTTCAAGAAAATAATGATGCCTCCAGATCCGAATCTGTGTGTGTTGTGCTGAAGAGAAACCTGATGAAATGTATGTCTGTACTAGTTGTTTTTTTTGCAAAGCATGTCAAAACTTGAAATACCTTAAATTAAAGTGGCTCAATCAGTACAACTGCTCCTTCAGCGATCTGAGCGCGTCCTACCCAACTTACTGAAAGGGTGAAAGGGTCGCTTACAATTCTACTGCAGTATCCTGGAGAGTATCCCCATGAAAATGCCTTGCTAACCGCTTGAAATGCGACATGGCATGCCAAAATGCCGGCCAAGATATCCCGGAGCTAGTCAGTGACCTGGAAATAGGTATGTTCTGAAATTTGCATTCCCTAAGGGTGGTAAACCCATGTAAACTCTATCCACCTGCCAGGAGTCTTTGTCCAAGATCAGTTTTGTTTCTTTGTGCTCAAACTGCGCCTTTTCCCACTTGGTCACCTTAGAACTTCGTGCAGTCGTGAAGCCCAACTCTATAGATGAGCGCAGAAAGCAGAATATCATATACCTCGAAGATGCAATATAACATAATGATACATAATATATCAAACCTGAAAGGTGCTGGAAATCACTTGGGGTATCTTGGAGCTAATAGCAGCTATCAAATCTGTAGATTGGGCTCAGGTTGCTCAGGTTCCTGCGCAGAAACCGTGCCAACTTTGACGATACGTAGTGGAATTTACTGGCACTTACGTATCAGTAAATTGTTGGCAATTGTTGGCACCTTTCAGATCTTTCAGTCTGAGCTGCTGCTTGCGACATCTCGTCACTCAGTTGGCGCTTACCTTCTTTCTTCATCTCTTCGAGCTTTTCATCGATGCCTCGGCCAGAGAACATGAGTCAACTGGCAAAAGTGGCCATGGTGATTGGAAACATGCTGCCTACGAGATTAATGAACAAATAAATGTTATGTTGCTATATTTTAAAAATATCATGTATATCATATCTGTATATCACCATGAAACCAACTGGCCTGATATGAGTGCCATTCTCATCCAAGCCAAACGGACTGCAAAAGAACCTGCAAAATTATCACAGTTAAATGAAACCCCCAAATCTGCAGGCTTCACAACAAGAAACGCTTCAGGTACTTCTTGGGCCGCTTTCGATTCATCCGGACGCTGGGATGCCAGTTCTTCTTTGTATGCTTGTTGTGGTACAGTCCTGACACGAAATTGTGCGCTTTTGAACAACGGATTGGTTCAGGACCTATAGCTGTTGGACAAAACATTGCTGCCAAAGTATATTTTCCTTGGATGTGAACCGCCTCAACAACTCAGGGGTCTGAACATTATTCGATATTGTACCATATTCTACCAACAGCCGCAAAGGCTGGGATGTCCCAGTGCCTCCAAGGCTGACCTCTGGTGCGCCCCAGCGTGCCTGGGCTGTCGGATGGTTGATCCCCAAGTTTCCCGCCAAATGTCCAGAGTCCAGAAGGGGCTCAAGTAGAATTGTCTTCAGGCAACATATTTTGCAAGTGAAGTCATCATGTTCCATCATGTTTCAACATGTTTCAACATGTTTCAACCATTATCAGCCTAGAAAATCTATGAAAATCCTCCAAGTTCCTCCATTTCCTCCCTTTTGCGATGCCTCGTTTCGGTAATCCACAGAGTCCAACTCCACTGAGCTGTCTGACTCCTCGGCCTCCTGGCGCACGGCAAAACTCCTGGTGTTGTGTCGATGTAGTTCCAACATGTTCCAACCCCGCCTGTTCATTGGCTTCATCCTCGCTAGGCACCTGTTCCTCATCATCCTCTGCAGTTGCCTGTGCCTGGTGAACGGTGTTAAAGCTCTGAGTTGACGACATATGACTAGTGAAACTTGTGATTGGACAATAGTAGACAAAGCATTGTGTTGCATGATTAGCAATGAAGAGTCTACAGTAGCAGGTCTAGCAAATACAGTGCTTGCTTGTTTCCTCTATTTGATGCATCTACAAAAGAAGACAATCCGACCCCTTTGGGCAATGGCCCAAGCCTTTTTCATGGCCTGCTCCACAGCTGAGGCTGCTCGATCCTTAGGGAACTGCTATTTCTGGAAATTGGCTAACATGAAATCAGTGAAAACCACTCGTTTCAGCCCAGAAACCATCTGCAGTTGCGCATAAGCCACCTGTGGCAAGCCAAGGCAGAGGGGTAGCATCATCCCCTGCCATCCTGCTATCATCCTGCCATCCAGTGCCTGCTTGTCGGCTTCTTCTACCTGCTCATTTGCTTCTGCGCACCTTGGTCCAATGTGCACCAAGGATTCGCATTGACGGAATGGGGCTCGCATGGGCTCGCAATAGTGGATGATTCCCACATTACTCATTGCTCATGTCCCCCGCACACAAACATGAGCCAACGGGCTTGCTGCAGGTGGCTCATGGTGGCTCCAAAACAATAGATGCAAATACGTTTTAGCTGTTAGCATACAAGTTTGACAAATCATTGACATTCATTGCCTCAGCCGGATGCAGTTGGGGCACATCTTTTCAAGCGCATCCTTTTGTGACTTGATGCTTTCCGTCGCTGCATCTGCTTTCGCTGTCTTCTCCTCAGTCCAGCCGTCCAGCCCCTCTCATCCCTATGTTGCGAAGGCAACCAGAATGCATCAATCTGAAAGATCTTGAATATGTATCGAATACAACAAAAACAAGAACTTCATCCATTTGAATCTATATCATTTGCCACTTGCAGTGACAGCAGCATTGTGTCAGTTCAGCTTTCCAGGATACCTGAGTCAGTTCGCCTGAGTTCCCCGCCCTATCTTTCAGACCTCGCCATTCTTCCAGGCAATCGCGATGGAAAACGCAGTTACAAGCCACGAAAATGGCGCTGCCTCAGAGATCAAGGGAAAGGGTGCTCGCGTGGATCAAGACTTACTGTAGATTGATCTGTACTGATGTACTGAACTATACTGATTAATTGGGATGTATCTATTCATCTATTATAATCTATTATAATCTATTATAATCTATTATAATCTATTATAATCTATTATAATCTATTATAATCTATTATACTGATTGAACAAGGAACAAACACTTGTTCAGGGCAAGTGGCTGGGATCACAATCCATCATGCAAATATAACATTCGCTGACCTTGGTACAATCCAAAGACTGCTGCGACAAACTCCAGAACTGTTGGGACCATTGAAGCTTGTGAACATTTGTCATTTGTGAACCAAATCAGCCAGCCATATCAGCAATATTTATTGCATTTCACCAAGACACAGCTTTGCCTAGAGCATCTTTCACCTGCGCTTGGGATGGCCGAGGTGAGTTGTGTGAGTCAGGACTGAAAGCTACCCACCTCCGAGAGCAGAGGTGCTAAGCAACCTTCCTCCTGCAGGCCATGATGCTGCACAGCCTTCTCAGCCTCAAGACTAGAACAGATTTCAAACGTCTGGACACAGATCATTAACATAACCAACATTACATTATCGTTGTTATTCCTCTTATCGTTTTCTTTTTAGTGAAAGCAAAAAATGGCTCATGGGGGATCATGGAAGACTAAACGAATAGTCGCGGGGTTATTATACTCTCCCAAGTGGTGACAACTCGAAACGATTCGAAACGCAACATGCTGCGCCATGACCAACTGTTCATAGATGTTCATTGATGTTCTACTTGCAGCATTGTATAGCCTCTCCCTTGGGCTGCGTAAAGGACTATTGTAACAAACACTGTCTAAACAAACCACCCACATCAAAGTTGAAAGACTTCCACTGGGATGATCATCAGGTAGATCCTGAAATACAAATCATCTTGAAACAAGATGCTGCTTCCATCATGGCTTCTGTAGCGACCTACAGCGCTGGGGCGATGGAAAAGGAGTCCACCCAGCACCCAAGGAAATGCGCTGTAAATGGCAGGGAGGTGTGAAAAGTTTCATGCCATGCGAGGGTCAGAAAATTGCATATTTCGATATGTTCCACGATATTTCGCTGGCCCAACATGTCGTCGGTCAAAAGTTGGGAAGAATATGTTCTGCGCGTCGGATATGAATGCATATGATAGAGTACAATATGTACAATGCAAATAGAACTTTGGATCAAAGAATAAACGACATAGTCACACCTTCATTTTTCTTGCAGTCTGCCTCAGTTTTTGGGGACCCCCCAGTCCAACATTTCCACTTCGGGCCACGTCGTAAACCGAGACATGACGAATCATGACGAGGTACATCACCAATGCCTCTGGACCTCTCCACAAACACCTTGGGTGTGGCTGAGGTGGGATAGCCTGCTGGAATCCTCACCTGCAAAGTTGCGCACACCTCGGCAGCTGGAAGCTCCGAAAAAACTTGGAAATTCTGGAGAGAACCTGTTGCAAGAAATTCTCTCAGGGCCATGAGGTCTCACTTCTTACATATGTGGAAACGGCATCCAATTGCTTTGTCTTTCCACTCAGATCTTTCCTTGTGCATTGGAGTCAGGTCAGGAGTTGCATGACTTGCATATATACATGATGTCGCATGGCAGAAAACTACGATCCTTTCTTTTGTCAAAACAAATCACTGAGCAAGTTTCCTGACATGATTGGATGTTGGTCTGGTTTCACATTTCCCTGGAGCCCAAAATGTTTCCAAATGATAGGTTATGCAATTCTGAACCAAACAATACACAAGCTCATGCCTTATCATCAGCTGCAGGCCACAGGCAGGCAATCCATATAGTCAAGTTCTGAAGCAAAATCGGCGTTTGTCATCGTGATCCCATAATGCCGCCCTTCCCGTGAGTGGGAACTCCCAGAGCACAGGACCCATGACATCCCATAACCCCATTGCCGAGCAGCCAGCTGTATGCCCTCTTCAGTCATGGGCTCAAGGTCCACTTCCAAGCAGCAAATAGCAGGGTTTTCCTGTCAAGATAAGGCACCCATGAAGTGTTCACTGGATCCCAGTCAGACATTCGCTCCGTGGTACAGGACTAGATCTGCAAGTGTTTATTTCTCTCCACTGTGAGCTGTGGAGCCCAGCCAACGCTATGTGTAGATCAGCTATTTCATCGTAGCTTGAACATGCATCATGACTTCTTAAGTTGCATTTTGAGCTCTTGAATTTGAGCAAGTGGTGGTCCTACCCAAACAATGCCACATACTGCCATATACTATAGTCAGTATATGACTTCCTCCTCCTCGTCATCATAATCCATTTTGACAATCTCTAAATTATTTTAGTATATTTTAGTTAGATTCATGAGAATTGTCTATTCACATTACAAAGTTACACCTGTAGATGGCACCATCAGATATTGCTCCTCGTCATCTCCAATTTTCTTTTGGAGAAGCCTGTTGCGGGCGGGAAACGACAGCTGTGAAGAGGACTTGATCTGTTGAAGTCACCTGTGGGTCAATATCCGAGTGGTGAGGAACTGTTTGCTGCAAACCCTGGGAGGCTGATGGATCTGATGGCTTTCCTGTTCATCATCCGCATGTGCCAATCATGACCCACCATTTCAACCTGTCTTAACTCCAAATCCCAGTAATTTCAAAGCCGCCGGGCATGGTCCCCGGGCCGCACGGGCTCTTCTCCATAGATAGCCTCATGACTGCGGCTTCGTCGTTTCTCCGTGAAACCCAAGATGGGCTGTAATCATCACCAGTTGGTGTGGTGTGATCTGGAAGGTGTGGCTTTCGTAGCGGATGTGTTGTGCTGCAGTTCCCCGTGCAGGTTCAAACATCTCACACCCTTGCCTCAAGACAACATTTGGAGGCGCGGCATCATGCAAACACATCTTACAGTCTACTGGAAGCGCTTACACACTGGCAACTCTGCAAACCGAGAGTCTCTCAGAATCTCAATCTCTTGCGCCACCAACTCTGGCAATTCTTCCGACATGGCGCAGGAAGCGGATACAGCGTTCAGTGCATCAGTCCCTGTTCATTCTCAGTTTTGCTGTGGAATTGTTGTGCATTGAATTTGCAGTGAAGAAAACCAACAACAAAGAGTTCATGTTTCATGTTTTTTGACAGCTAGGCAGGTCCATGTCTAACCGGGACTGGAATGTAAACCAATTCTGGCTGTGTCGATTTCTGGCCAGGTGAGGAACAAAACTGCAATTGAAGGAGAACTGTGACATTCACTGGCTGTGTTGGTCATCAAGAGCTTCCTGCGTCCCATCTCGCTTCTGGCCGCTAGGGCGAATTGGCAAAACTCTATTGTTGACCAGCAACCACCAAAACTGTTTTGGCTCAAGCGCTGCAGCACTCAAGAGTAGACCAAAACACAATGTATCTGAGATCTACCAGGGGTATCCGGGATAGTGAATGGCAAAGGCTTCAATTCATTTCATGTTGTTGTGCCAAAGGATATGCACCTCTGTAGAGTTGTTCAGGGCTTGACTTTATGATGGACTTGGTCCGGTAAAACAAACATTGAACTTGACAAAGGAAAATTATTCCAAATAAATCCAAGCTAATCAGTGTCTATATACATAGTTTGACAAACCAACGAGTCCTAATAAATAAGCATGTTTTCGCCATTCAACATAATTTATATACTGTGACTGTAACTGTAACATCTGGCGACACATGTGACCAACCAACAGTAACAACAACAACAACAACAGCAGAAAAATCGGTGCAGCCACCTGAGTGGGAGTCCAAGTTCTTCATGGTCACAACCAAAGGCATTGAACTTTGTACCACCTGTTGCACAATTTGGAGCTTTCGCAACCATTAATGACGCACCATGATGTACGTTGTGGTGCTGGATACCAGGGATCTTTTCTACGAGTACTGAGGACTGTGAAGGATGGAGGGATGTCACACCGCATCGGGTCAGAGTTCATCCACTGTCTGAAGCAATCCACAGTCATCTCCTAGATGCAAATGCTTGAGCTGCTTGAGTCACTAGCGCTGCTACTACTCACACATGCCACCGAAATGTTTGGGACCGTTTGGGACAAGCAAATCTACACTATTCTACACTTACTATATCATAAAAGCAAGAGCCATGGTCATGTCTGATTGTGAACGAAGCCAGGGGCACGAGGAGGTGCCTTCCCCTTCTTCCCCTTCCTCAACACCAATATACACTGCCAGGGGTATCTTTTGCATCTTGCCTCCTCTGGTGGTACAGATTCTCCTCGTTCCACCGCTAGGAACATATTCCTGACAGCGACTTCTAAATGTGAAAGCAAAGGATAAACCATGCATCGTTCGCTTGATCGACAATGAACAATTTCCATTTCTGGCGCAGTGAGACCGTCAATGTGATCCCAGCTTTGGGGAACATCGCTACGCGTCTCAATAGATGGGTCATTGTCAAAGCAGTGGCACTTTAGCATCCTCGGAAGCAAGGCTAGTCTATGCGAACTTATGTATCCGTGCATCGTATAAAGATGTACAAAGTGACATGTGCAAATATGATGAGCGAAACATGATGAGAGAACCACAAAGCTAAAGTAATGAACTGTCAAGATCTGTAAAGTGTATCACCGTGGCTCCGATGGCTTGTAAAGTTGGTTAGAAGATGTTGGAAACAAGTCTGCCACCGATCACAGGGTATCGCTCGGTCTTGTGTGCCCAGCTTCACTGCAGTTCGTGGTTTGGCTTGCTGCCTGTGCAAGCAAAGTCCAAGGTAGCGCAGCATCTTCGCACCAACGTCGGTCTGACCATTTGGAGTCCGCAAGATCGAATAGCTCGACACGTTTCCTATCAGGCAAAAGTAGTAAATGTAAATGTGATGTGAAGATCGTGCCTCGGGTTCCTCGAAAATATACATTTTCCATAATTATCCCGACTTGTTGAAAGATGCCAAAAGATGCCAAAAGCACCTTCATGTCAATTCATGTCCATCACTACACCATATACACACCCAACACATCTTCCCCAGCTCCAGCTCCTCTGTCCGCCGAGCCATGGCACCGCATGTGCCACAAAAAGAAGGGCCACACCTCGAGGAAGCTGAGCTTCGGCATATCCCAGGGCATCCAGCACAAGCTCCACGAAGCTATCAGTGATGGGCAAGGATTCATCCCACCTCATGTCACTTTCAGGTCGAGGAACATATGGGATTTGGGCCGTCTCAAGGCAAACAAAGATAACAAAGCCCCAACTTAGGTCTCAAATATAGGGAAACAGGATGAGAAAGGTTTACACCCAGAATATCCCAGAATGGGATTGACGATTTGGTGAGGCAAATAGAGTTTGGAGCAGCCCTCGAGCTACCAAAGACTTCAATTACATTTTTGTGAATGAGAAGATGCAAGTACAGTTTTAGAGAACAAACGGGTTAAAATGTTAAAACATTCTATATGTCGGTCTGCATTGCGTGTTACCGTGTTGCCCCACAGGCAAATATATAATACTAATTAATATATATATATAGACATGATTGCAAGTCCTGCCGGCAGCCGATTTTTCCCACCTGACTACGGAGGTCAGTTGAGGCACTTGGTGTTCAGCAACGGCCCGCGGCAGTTCAGCCATGTGATGGGCACGAACATGTACTTCCTCGGATGTGGTAGTCAAGTACTGCTGGGCTTTTCACACCCTGGAAGCTTTCTGAGCCCACCTCAAAACCAAACTGATATGAAGGGTCCCATGAGATGTCCGATGGCCCTCTTCATCATTATGGAGCTTCAGATGTAAAAAAAAACATTTATATGCATTTATAATATATTATGATATTGTCTAATATATATCATACAATATACGGACTTTTGAATATACTAACAGGTATTTTAGACTACCTCCGGGAAGGCTTTCCTTGGCCCGCCCGGCCATTTAAACATACGCAATCTAATTCATTAAACATACGGCAACTACATTTATATAAATATACGAACTGGTATTTCATACTACCTCCGGGGCCTCGCGGTCTGGCCCGCCCTCCACAGATTTAAATGTCGTTACCGTATAATTATATATATTATATTATATTATATTATGATACATAATCATCTCTATTCAGCAAGAAACACAGAACCACAGTGCCATCAAATACTCACCAAGGATCTGGTCGAAGTCCTCGAAGTCGAGGGTGGGTTCTACCCGTCCACAGCCCCGGCGCAAGGCGCCTTCCACGTCTAGGCCGTCAGAGTACAACAGCGCCGTAAAGAGATCCAGGTCCTGTCACGAGGCAGGAGGATGTCATTGAATCATATTTGATGAGTTTGATGTCATAATGTTTGAATGATATTGAAATGATATTGAAATGATATTGAAATGATATTTAAATGGTTCAAATATGTTCAAATCATGTTTACAGCTGTGAAAAACTCAGCTGCTTGACAGTGACAAATACGCCATTAATACTGGGAGACTGGCAGACTGGATGGGACAGTCTAAATTTCGGCAGCATTGATATGGTTTCTGTGAATTCGTCATTTCCATTATCAAAAATCCTAATTCATTACATTATCAAAGGAAGTTGGGAAGCAATACTTCCGTGTTACGGACAAATAGAAGTCAGCGACTTGAAATGATGCAGGGTGGTAGATCACATAACAATACATAACAAAAGAATAAGAAGCAGTTAA
>Ga0126342_10014680_pt1 | contig 13804 bp, 19 predicted proteins | sample Cyp1metagenome_FD_92528 | JGI IMG/M metagenome (GOLD analysis project Ga0126342, IMG submission 92528) | Coral microbial communities from Lord Howe Island, Old Settlement Bay, Australia - Cyphastrea 1 metagenome | ecosystem: Host-associated > Invertebrates > Cnidaria > Coral ...
AGTCCCTGCGCGAGGAAAAAGTCCGAGCTCTGCTTGCCATGCTGTATCGCTGTCCGGAACTACCAGCATAACAGGTATCGCAATTCAGTAACCACATCCAGAACAAGGATTCATTTGTTCACAATATGTATATATATATATATGTATATATATATATGCATATATATATATATATGTACATATATATATATGTATAACTATATGTACATATATATATAACTATATATATATAACTATATATATATATAACATATATCCAGCATAATCCATATCTCATCTTGACATTGTTTGTTATATAAAGTGATAAACCCATTATATATTGTTTTCACCTTGCCCGTCGTCCCGGTCACATCGTCGTGCTGAGTTGCATGCTGCGGCTGCCCCAAGAAGAAGGGCAAAATCATGGGCTACAAAGACAGATGCGACCCAAACCAGGCGAGTGATAGCTACTATGAATAGTAGTTGCTGTAATAGTAGTTAACTATTATTAACTATTAGTGATATGTTAGGGTAGTGATATGTTAGGGTGCATAGTAGTGGCCAAAAGGGCACTTTACCAATAAACAAATCGTTTGGAATAATGGTTGATATAAGTTATAATTTTAATGTCAACCGTGGATTAATAACCCCCCTAGGCCCCAAATGGTTGTTTAATTGGGAGGTACCATCATATACTATCATATACTATCACTATTTGGAGTGTACCCCCATAATTAATAGACAATGGTTTATAAATCCGCAGTATAAATTAACAAGTGAATTTCATGGGATTGAACTTCCAAAAAGTGTGAGTTCATGGGATTTCACTACCAAACGTGGGGATTTCATGGGATTTAACCAAAAGATTGGATTTTCCATGGGGATTTAACTACTAGTATAACAAAAATGGTAAATTCGTGGGATTTCATGTGTTTTCAAGGTGGAACTCCGACTTCACTAGGCTTTATGGCTATGAACATACAATGTGGGGCCCCCAAGATAGCTAAGTTGGTGCAAATAACTCCAATAACTATGGTTTATGGATGTTTATGGTACTCATAACTATAGTTACTGGGGCTTATAAACCAACTTATAACTGAGGGGCCAGGGGCCCCACATTGTACCTATAGTTGATGGCTTATCAATCCAACTGGAAGATGGGTGGGATAAACTCCCAGTCATGGTAGGTTTATGGTTGCGGCGCCACCGAAGATGGGGATTTTTAGCGAGAATGGGGATGCAGCCCATTTTACCAACATTGAGACTTTATCGAACATGTGTTTTAACATGTTTAACCTTTCATTTAAACCCAACTGAAAGAGGAACTTCAAGTTCAGCAATCAGATTTGTTTTGGTGCGCCAACAAGATTGGGGATTCCACTCGTTTACATGTCACAGTTGGCCCTTACTGGATGGACTTTGGGTTGAGACCCATACAGGTTTGTCCGAAAATTGGGGTCCTCCCAAATTTAGTGGTTTACGAAACGTTCAGAACAAGTTTCCCTCGAATAATGTCATGTTTTTTTTCTGGAAAAAACATGAAAAAACAGTTTCATGGTTAATATGGTCCCCAGTTTCGGTGGCAATAATCCGTTTCTTCTGATCATCCTCCCATTTTGATGCAAATCCACGTGGTGGCTACCTGTGCCATCTAGAAGACACTTACGTAAATTGCCTGGTTCTTTGGGGGACGGTCAATCCATTGGTATGATTTGGTCTACCCTCTGCTAAACATACAAAAAAATACGGAAAATCACCATGCTATGTAGCTGGGTAAATCCACTATTTCAATGGGCCATGTTCAATAGCTATGTAACAGTCATTACCAGAGGGTATACCATCATATATCCTAATAAATCCCATTAAATCCCACTAAATCACCATTTTTAATAGGTAAGTCCACTATTTCAATGGCTATTTTTCTATGCTGACCAAGTATGGGGAATCCCATGATATGATGGCCATAGGAAAATCCCATGGAAAATAGGGTATGAAATTCCATGAAGTCAAGCCATGTACCCATATCTAGTTTTCATATTGATGATTATATACACATGATATTCCCATAGATATCCACTATATATATATCCCGTTTTTGTTGGTTAAACCTCAATAAATCACAATTTTCGTTGGTGAAATCTCATTTTCATCATCCCCTTTAAGAAAATCCCATGGAAAACAGGGTATGAAATTCCATGAAGTCAAGCCATGTGCCCATATCTAGTTTTCATATTGATGATTATATACACATGATATTCCCATAGATATCCACTATATATATCCCGTTTTTGTTGGTTAAACCTCAGTAAATCACAATTTTCGTTGGTGAAATCCCCATTTTCATCACCATGAAATCCCATGAAATCCCAGTAAACCCATGATTTTTCCTTGGTGAAATCCCATGAACTCACCACTTTTCATGGGCTTTTTATCCCATGGCCCTATGGCCTTTACCCTCGATGGCGGAGTTCCAGGGAGATCCTGTGCGTCAGACTGAGAAGTGCGGCGCCGACTGTGACCGGTTTGCATCAGTCCACTGAGTCGACTGCGATTGGTTTTTCATTGTTCTTATACATATCCCATAGGATCCATGTATGCCATATATGGTAACATTTACCATCAATATACCCCAAATGTTAGCATATATACCATACATGGATCCTATGGGTATGGCTATTTTATGATATTTTAGGGTATTTGATATACTGATTATTATGATTTACTGATATATTATAATATTCCCATTCTTATACATATGCTGGTTGGTGGTTTGGGACATGTTTTATTTTCCATATATTGGGAATGTCATCTTCGTCATATTTTTCAGAGGGGTAGGTATACCACCAACCAGTATGGCTACTTTATGGTGTATTTTGGTGTATTATTATTATATACTGATATATTATATATAATATTTCCATTATGTATATATATAATAGCCATGAGAATATGATGGGTATTTCATTGCTATTTCACCATAGTATTCTCATTATATATACAGGGTATTATTGTAATATTCCCAATATATATATATATATGTATATGTAATAGCCATGAGAATGTGAAATGGGTATTTCAGGGGTATTTCACCATCATAGTTTATTACAGAACCCGTTGCAAGGTAAGGCCCCCCCCCCGTGAAATGTGTGTGTTAGTTTATAAAACCATGAATACGATACTAAGGCAATCTTAGATGGGTAGAAACTAATCCTCTATAGTCTTTTGGTATCAATAGAATTATCTACTAGCCAGCATAAAAACTAGTTTTTTGCAGGGTATCTAAGATTGGCACTGGATATATATACATATATATAATTGTAGTGTGATTTCATCCCCCATAAACTTTACTCAACCAAGTTATGTGCGTTAATTTAGCTAGCGAAAACCGGTGTCTCACCTCTCTCACCTTGTACTTAGGGCTGCATCCAAGCTACTAAGCAACCCCAAAATAGATGGAACAGTTAAAAACCTGGACGTATGAGTTAAATATCATCTATACCATCCTGGAGACACAGTTCTATCTGTTTGGGGACTACTATAAGTAGGGTAATAACCATACTACAATACCTCACACTACACATATAATATGATGTAATATTACTTACATATGTAATCATATGTATATATATATACATACACATATATTGTTTTGTTTGAAAAATCCCCACTTATACATGGGTTAGAACCTCGTTGCCAAGTAGGGTGTCGCACTACCCAGTGTATTGGGGATTGTTTTTAGGGATACTACCTGTATTTCATGGGATAACATTTCGGGTTTTGAACACTGCTCAAATCTGTGTCAACCAACATAAAACCTCTAAGTTTCTCCCTGAAACACGGTGAAAAATCAACAAAAAGTCGGCCAATTCTAGGTCAATCTTCGATCGATACTTTAATCCTTTAGTCTTTTGGTATCAGTGGGAATATCATGGAATATCTACGTTCACCAGCAAAGAAGTTGTCATTTTTTGCAGGGTATCTGGCAGATTGGCAATGAATTTGGCAATGAATTTGGTTCAATGATTGGCAGATTGGCAAACCTATAGATTCCAACCATTTTTTTTGGCCTTGGCGCACCATGACGACTGGGAGTTCCCACCCTTACGGGTCGTCGAGACCCGTCTGCAGGTGGAGCACCGCAGGAGGGCTGGAAATGTTGGACACAGTCGAAGCGACAGGTCTACTGCACTGAACCCTGACCGCCGAAAACCGCCGAAAACCGAGCGAAAATGATCAGAGATGTCTTTTTCCAGGCACATTAACTGTCATTATTATAATGAGTATCTAATATGTGTTTTCTTTGTTTTTCTTGCTGATATGTTATGTGGACTTTTTAGTGAGTTTGATTTTCAATGAGGATTTAATGATGATTGAATGGGAATTTCATGGGATATGACCATAGGAATGTCCTTTTCCCAATACTGCTAAATTTTGTGGCCAATATAAAATGGAATCAGTGGGCATATTAGATGATGTAATGTGGATAGGTGGGAGATGTGACCAAAGTGATGGAATTTCTAGGGACTGAAACAGGTTAGTATATCCCCATGTTGTGGAGAACATGGTGATTCACCCGGATTTCACCGGCGAAATGATGGTAAGCAATGCCCAGCCTAAACAGACATATGTCTTTCCGAAGAGGATCTGATCAGTGGTAGTGGCAGAGGAAGATCATCCCAACAGGCGAGGCTGCAAAAAGACGGGCGGAGCGACTGAGCGGCGATCTGCAGGGACTGGAGAGTTGTGGGGTGACTTTCCAAAAAGAATTGCCATCCATTGCCATCCAGTCACAGGGCTTGGTAACTGTCCCATTTTGGGTGTATTGGACATCACCTTATAGTAGCTGTTCCACCTGGGATGATGGGAAATGATCATAAATCATCTATAAATCTGGGCAAATTATAACGACCTCACTGATCTCCCTCACTGGAATCATGGTTAGTAAGGGAAATCATCCCCAAATGGCCGCAAGATTCAGGTTAGTGAATTATTATAATTTGCCCAGATCCATTGCCATCCAGTCATCACAAAAATCGCAACAAAAATCCCCAACTGTTCCCAATCGACTCTGTGAAGGTGCCTCGCGAACGAGCCATGCGACGGGAGCCAGGCGGAGAGATTTCGCGACGAAACTCCTGGTGGTTGCTATTCCAATGGTGTTTTAAGAGGAATTCATGGGATTTTATATAGGGTTTCAGAGATTTTATGGTTAGTAATATATGGCGTCTATAGAAATGGTGGAACAATGGGTGATAATATGGCTATATAGCGCTTTATATGAGTATATATATATATTTATTTATATATATGGGTATACAACTATAGATATTAAAGATACATGTGGTCCTGGTGATATATACATACATCATTGTGTTATGTCATGGTCAAAACAACGGGATGGTAATCTCCCCACTGGGGCTCGTATATCCATTGTGTCCATTCCCCAATCCCCTGGACCGGCCATGGTACGTTTCCGGTACCGTTTCCTGTGGGCCTAAGGCTTGACACTCAAAATCCCTCTAGATGTTTTTGAGTTTCACAAGGTCTTGGGGTTGAAACCCAATTTATATCCTAAAAATTCAAAAAACCCAAGACCTCGTGAAATTGAACACTAGAAATGATAAAAACTGGTGGGATTGCGGATGAATTCCAAAATAGCCCAGGTTTTTTTTCGATGACCAGAGTACTGGGTGGCAACAAATCTGGGGATGGATAAATTCCTAGCAGTTTCCAGAAGAATTAGAGGGATGAACATCCCATCGGTCCATTCGCCATCGGTATTTTGGTGTTCACTTAGGTACCGGGCGACCCAGAGAGCCAAATCAACCCGAGATCGCTGGCGGTATACGATGACCAATATTACATGGGGTTCACAGATAGGAAGGGACATTGCAATGTCAGATGTTATGGGGATGTACCCACCGAATGTTTTGCTGCCATGGCTATACCCATGAAAATCATATCTCAACTGCACCCTTCTTCGTGGCAAGCCACGACAGGCCGCAAGAAGCACCAGCGAAATGCTTGGGGGTTGCTGGACGCTTGATATAGCAAGGCACGTGTGCACCCCAATAATGGCCAACAACCATCTACAAGGTCAGGCCCCAAAAAAAGCGGAGTTGACGCAGATAACTTGGTTAACGTTTGGGTTGATTAGGGGGATATAAGATGACATAACATACCCCCTGGCCTTGGTGGCGTATGGGACTATGCCCGCGACGGCATTAACCATCCATGATTCGGTGCAGCCATTTGCAGAAGCCCTAGACACGATCAGGCTCGTGGTGGCGGGGTTCTACTTCGTTTACGAAGTGCTCGTCATCTCCTTCGAGCTTTACAACGCCCAAGTTGCCATTCTCAGCAATGACTTTGCGGCAGCTGAGCTGGCGGGGACCATGTACTCCGTCTTTATCGTCGGTCAGTACTTGACCTTGGGGATCGTGCTCACAGACATTCTCTTCTGCACTTTTGCTGGTCGCCTCCAGCAGTGGTACGCTCACGTGTTTGGCGGGATCACTGAGCGTGTGCTTTGGTAAACAAAGAGTTTGCTATTGAAAATGGCCCAGTCGAAATAGTTGATTTACCCATTAATAGCATTTTGATTGTCCATCGTTTTTTGTATGTTTACCAGAGGGTCGATGTAATATGATGTAATATGATATAATGTGTTTATATAAATTATAAGCCAACTTGGCCTCACCTTGTAAGAATAGGACCATCTGGATGTCCGCTGGCCCATTTAGATGGCCTTAGCCCCATCCCCCATTCATATTAAACATCCCCAGAATGGTTCCAAAGGAGTGGGTATTCTCTACTAAGCACTAAACTCCATGGTTTCTAAAGGGTGTCAAATATGAATAGGGGAATGGATTATAATGGATTATCTATGTGCACGTGTATGTATATATATATAATTATATATATATTGCATGAGTTACTAATAACTTACAAGCTTGGGGTGTATTTGCAAGCGGTCTGGATTGGGTGTTACGGCTGGAAAAACTGAGATGATAGAATCAATCAGTAGAGATTGGGAATACCGCCAAGAAGTGACAGCTGATAAATGTTCACCCGATCAGAAATTGGGTTTCGAATGGGAACCAGTTTTTTTTCGAATGGGAACCAGTCTTTTAGTATCAACCAGTGGAAATCCTCCACAGAAGATGTTGGGAACTCTGCTCGCAAGTTAGTTGCGGCTCGACCTTCCCAGTGTCTGCAGACATGGGGACAGAGCTTTCTAAGGTGATTCAAACATACCTCTGCAACCTACCCCAAGTCCCTCCAAACCCTCAAATGAAAGGATTCATGTCCTTTAGGCCCTATTTAAATAGCATGGCGTGGGGTATGTTCCAGTGGTTTGCTCTATGTATTTGCGAAACATATCGAAACGTTCCACGTCGCAAGAGATCTGGGAGGTCAACTGAAGCATTGGGGTTTTCACCTATCACCAAGTCATATTGTGGCTGTAGATGATAGGTCGCCATCGCCATTCCAATTTCGGAATAGTCCCATTTATGTATTTTCATTTTGTTGATTTGTACAATATATATATAATATGTACTGTACAATATATCATATCTAATATTAAAAAATATTAAATAATATACATAATATCATATACATTGTATATATTATAATTTAATAGATATATATATATATACTCATTCTGTTCCAACTTTAACCATATGGAACTTTCCTTCAACATTCTCACTCCATGGATGTCGAGCTGAGGATGTGGGCATTGACTCCATGGGGAGCCTCCAGTACCAGGCCAGGCCCGGAGTCCAGGCCGGCGGCAACGGTGCTGGCCGATAGGTCAAAGATCTCAGAGGAATCAGATGGAAATAGTGGATTTACCTATTAAAAATGGTGATTTAGTGGGATTTAATGGGATTTATTAGGATATATGATGGTATACCATCTGGTAATGACTGTTACATAGCTATTGAACATGGCCATAGAAATAGTTGATTTACCCAATGAAACATGGTGATTTTCCATAGTTACGTTAGTTTACCAGAGGGCTAGATTTTTTGAGACACGGATTTTTGCTGTTCATGATTTTGATGGTGAAGTTTTTTGCTTTGTTTGTTTACCGGATATCTCATTTGGGCGGGAGCCAAAAGAGGGTCTGATCAACCAAAGAAAGGTTTGCATGAATGCCCCCTTGAATTCTACACCCATATATTGCATTCCTACTCATTACTGTTTTGGATGACTCAAATAATTCATTCCTACTCATTCCTACTCATTCCTACTCATTCCTACACCCATATAATGACTCAAATGTTTCATTACTGTTTTGGATTGCCATTTTGGGTGTCCCGCAGATGGCCACTGCTCCGACTAATTTCTAGAAGGAGTGTTTTCAAGCCATCAAACTGGTAGATCCTACTAACAAGAACAGCAAGAACCATGGGATCCATACGTTAGATGGGTACTTTAATCCTAACTAGTCTTTGGTATTAATGGGAATACCTACGTTCACCAGCAAAGAATTTATTTTTTTGCAGGGTATCTAAGATTGGCAATGAAGAATGTTCATTGCCAAGATGAATGGCTACTGAGATTCATCCAGTGGTTTTGCTCGTAGTAGCGGCCTTGCCTCAGCTGCCTCCTGCGCCAAACTCTGAAGGGATCACAGTCACATGCTGGAAATAATGCGCCATTTGATCGAATTGTATCTTTATATTATGCATATGTATATATATATATACTGGTTGGTGGTTTCAAACATGAATTTTGTTTTCCATTTCATATATGGGATGTCATCCTTCCCATTGACGATCTCATATTTTTCAATATGGTTATTGCCCCACCAACCAGATATGGGTTTGAGGTTTGATTAAAGATATTTACTAAGATTCGACCCCACATGAAGAAAACATCACAAGATGTTTGATTAAGCCCATATTCTGACATATTGTTGAATCACCCCATCAGTAGGTGTTTCTAATACTAACCAAAGCTCACATGCAAATCCGTATCTATATACATGTGGCCCCCCCCAGTTATGTTTGATGGTTTATAAACCCCATGAACTATAGTTATTTGCGTATCATAAACCATAGTTATTGGAATTATAAACCAACTTAGCTATCGTTTGGGGGCCCCACATTGTATACATGTGTACATATTATATATATATGATATTATATATATATATATGTATCTATATCACCCACTGTCACCCCACACCCTATTCACTAGTACTTTTGTCCCCTATCATCACCCATCAATATACGCATGTCTACTCCAGATCTATAGCCTCGTCCCATAATGTCCCATTTTTCAAATTCCATCTGCAACAAGCAGGTAGATACTGCAAGATATCATTAACCTATCATTTTGATTGACATTTTTTTCTGGTTTGTCATATCATCTATCTAGTAGGTCACCGTGTTGTACCATGTATATTATGGATTATAGCCGGATATGTTACAAATTATATCCGCGTTTGATTACCTGAGGGTAGAAACTATTGTTAAATTGACTGTTTCCGTGGTGGTTCCTGTAAATGATGCTGAAACCATCTTAAACTGTCATATATCAATGTGTCTATTAAAAAAATGTTTGAATAGTCTGCATACTATAAATGATGGTTAAATCACCAGCCCTGTTTTCTTTTTGAACATCTTGGAGTTGCTGAAGATGATGTTTCATTTTCCCAAAAGAACATTCACTACTTCGGGTGTATTTATATATATAATATACATACATATATTTCCAGGCTTTGGTAGGTCAAAGTATATAGTGTTTCTGTCTGAATCTGTTATCGATTTATTTACCATGTATATATATATATATATCATGGTGGTGGTTTAACCAATTTCATGTGGGCAAAACAATAATAAACCAACCATTTGGGAAGGGTTTATACCACCTATTTATGGTGATTGGGGGGATAGTTCATTATTGTTTTATCCAGATTACTTTCCATGATCAATGGTCATTCCAGGATCCTAAAATGGAGGTACGTTAGTACCAGTTTTCAGGCCATATTCTGGGGGTATATCCCCTTACATAGGCCTTACATATGGTAGGTACCTCCAATCTATCGGTTCCTGAAATGGCCAGTGATGAAGTGTTACTATTGTGATATATACTGATAACCATTATCATAATACTGATAACCATTATATTAACTGTTATTATTGTGTTATCATGATGGATATCATATTGTGATATATACTGATATCATTTATGGTTACTGATAACCATTATTATTAATGGTTCCTGATAACCATGATGGTAAACCTCTCCAAGCCTACTGGCGACCAGGATGATGATGACGCCTGTGAAGCTCTCTGTCATGCCATTGACGTGGGGATGCCGATTTCGGGGCATGGTACTGTAGTTGAAATTCCATGGATGGACATGGGGGGAGATCCATAGAACTAGGTCAACCAATGGTTCGCGACATAGAAAATGCCCCAGTCGAAATAGTGGGTTTTCCCATTAAACATGGTGATTTTCCAGTTCGCAAAATGTTAGTTTACCAGAGGGTAATCCTAACTAGTCTTTTGGTATCAATGGGAATATCTACGTTCACCAGCAAAGAATTGGTCATCTTTTGCAGGGTATCCAAGATTGGCAATGTTTGGGGAAAAGATGATGGTTTCAACATGTGTCAACTATCAATTGTATTGTTTGTCCCATATGTTGTCTGACAAACCCACATTTTTTCACCAGAAATGGGTGTCATTAAACCAGCGAAACACAATATCTAAACATGGGGATATGAAGGATGTTCATGAAACTAAGGATTTAGAGGTGGTGATATCCAGGCAAAATCTGATGGCATTTGAGCGGTAAACTTTTAGTGTGGCAGGGACTTTGCTAAAACAAAACGCAGATTTCATGGACAAAACCTGGCGGATTTCGCGCAGAAATCTGGGAATGGCAGGTTTTTGGGTTAACCGATGAGTGTGGCTGGTCTCCGGCGATGTTTTTTTACCGGGCGCAGTGCATCAAAGGTTGAACATGTAAGATCCGAACCGCTAGGACCTGGTTGAACTAGTTTCAGTCTGTTGGTTTTTTATCCACTGAAGTTTTTATGTCACTTCCGAAAAATTCGATAGCCTCAAAAATGGTGAAAATTCATATCCCCGTGTCCCCCATATCTTGAGAAACAGCTTCATTGAAGCGTTACCTTTCCGCTTTGGTGTTTCGGACAGTGCAGTGTCAGGTCACCACGGTGTCGAAGAAGTGCGTGGATCTTTCGAATGAGCCGCCGTTGGGGCGCTAGAAAGATGGGCCCCCCAATGTTCTGTTTGTTGGTTTGTAAACCCCATTACCCTCTGGTAAACTAACATAGCTATGGAAAATCACCATTTTTAATGGGTAAATCCACTATAAATGGCAATTTTCAATAGCTATGTTAAATTACCAGAGGGTAACATCCATGAACTAGTTCGTTATTTCATGTTATCTCTACCATAAACCATAAAATTCAGCCACTTATAAGGCAACTGAGCTATCTTGGGGGCCCCATCCTGTGGAAAGATGAAGAGAAACCTGATGAAACATCGCGATGAAGATTCCGATTTGTGTGTATCTTATAGATGTATGTTGTAGGTGAATTCTGAATTTACAGCTAATTTACAAATAGTTCATTTGTCCCAGTCACACAGGAAGCGATTGCGTGAAAGTGGATGCTAGCAGAAATTATGCATGTATCGATTAATATCTTGCTGCGCATGTTGATTGAACCAGGTCAGATGTAAGCCTCATCACCCACCAGTAACCGTTCGTTTCCAGACATGCCACGTGAGGCCCAGTAAGTTTGCAAAGATAACAATCCATGCATGACATGTTATGCCTACACTACCTGATGGCTGAGTTTGAATATGGGTTACCCCCACATCCTGTGATTTATATTGATTTGTCATGATTTTCGACATTAACATGGCAAAACATTGGGTGTAGAAAAGGTGCCGAAACATGTTCAAACACACCCAAGTATCATGTATGTTATTAGTCATATAATATATATATATATATGTACTAATGCAGTACGCATTCATATCCTCATCAAATACCCATGAAATACTCCATGAAACCCCATGAAACTCTCCAGGAGGAGTGTGGCTCGGAATGCAGAAATGTCTACGCAGGATTTTGCTAAGCCCCCAATAGATCATAAAATGGTGGGGCATTAATCTTAATACTGTAGTAAATTAGAAGACAATTTTTGAATTGTTGCAGGGCTACCGGGCTACCCTATGCATAGATGGAATCAGGCTTAGTGTTTAATTTTACTTTATGTACCCTTTGGTTTTCGCAAATGACAAAGGAACATCAACGTTTAAATCGTGTACTCAACGAATAAATCCTCAAGAAACGGATGCAAATACTGGATGTTCTCTGCCAAATATCATCACCCATCCCAAACAGTTGGTACCAAGTGTTTGATACTAGTCACTGAGCGTGTGTTTTGTTCACTCAGAATTGTGTCACTTGTCCATTTTCCCACGAAGTTCTTAGAGACGAGTGTGAAAAAGTCTCCTTGGATCAAGGAGATTATATGGATGTGGGTCAAAATGGAAGACCGATGTGGGACCACAGATGTGAATGTCTAGTTTAGTATTAACCATCCAATTATTGGGGTACCTAATTTTGACCCATCCCCATATAGGAACATTCTTCACCATAGCATCATGTTGTTGTTCAAGCCAATCAGCATAATCAGAGAGATCAGGGATGATGAGGCAATTTCTTCCTGAAGCCGTCACTTTACCCTCTGGCAAACTAACAGTTTGCGAACTGGAAAATCACCATATAGAATAGGTAAATCAACTATTTCTATGTGCCATGTTCACTAGCTATGTGAAATTACCAGAGGGTATATCCATCATATATCCTAATAAATCCCATTGAATCACCATTGAATCCCATTAAATCCCATTATATAAATCAATTGGGTATTTGAAGTTGGCATTGGGTTTCTTGGGATCCAAATGGGAGAAATCCTCCTCACCACTGAAGTTCTGAAAAAAAACACTTCTCCTTTTCGGTGAAGAGCTGTGCAAAATGGACCTGGTTTTCTCCTTCTCTACTTACCATTACTTACCCTCAAAGGCCGATTCTTGATCCACAAGCTGCTTCGCAGTTGCAAAGATGTTTTTCATTTTGCGATTCCTGTTGAAGTTTAGGTGATGCCCTCTCGAAATTCAACATAGCCATGGAAATCTATGGAACATGGTTCATTTATAGATGTCTGTATATATATATATATGCATATATATAATATATAATTATATGTATGTATATATATATATATATATATGATTTACCTTTAAACAAATGGCCAATCTTCGATACTTATGCTGAATTATGGGTATTTGGGATGATTTTGGCCACATTTTTTAGGCGCCAGTTCCTCATTCTACGAGACTTTGGACAACGGTGATCGCAGGCGCGATTCGTCTGGACCGCAGGCTGATATTGGTATTAGGAAAATTGGTTTTAACCATGGGAAATTGATAAAAACTAATAGAACAATTGATAAAATTGATAAAACTGGTATATTACCAACAAGAAAAGTTTTAACCAACTAATACCATTATTGGAACATTGATATTTAACCAAAAAATGGGAAATATGAAAAATATCCTACTGGTAAATCCGCCCGCACCGAAGGTGCTGGGGCGTGATCTTCCGGATGGCACTCGTAAAAGGTTACAGGTTTACCTGGGGGGGGGGGTCCGTACGTTCGACACTTGGAGGCTATATCGCAAGCCAAGAGGCTATGGATCAATACTAATCAAAAGGCATCGAAGCAAACCACAGGCGCAAAATGGACGCAACTGATTCCGCATGCTTC
>Ga0126342_10014681_pt1 | contig 13804 bp, 16 predicted proteins | sample Cyp1metagenome_FD_92528 | JGI IMG/M metagenome (GOLD analysis project Ga0126342, IMG submission 92528) | Coral microbial communities from Lord Howe Island, Old Settlement Bay, Australia - Cyphastrea 1 metagenome | ecosystem: Host-associated > Invertebrates > Cnidaria > Coral ...
CAAAAAAACGCGCCCCAAGTTTTTCCAGGATTTCCAATCATCAAATCAGCACGGCACTGTGGTAAAATCACCATTAAAAAAAAAAACGTGCGTTTTATGGGCACGGTTTCCGGTCCGGCGGGTTCTATGTGTAAAAGATTCTGTGTGTAAAAGCTTTTGTGTCTAAAGTCTAAAAGCTTTTCTGTATAAAAGCTTCTGTGTGCAATAGCTTCTGTGTGTAAAAGCTTGTGTGTCTAAAAGCTTCTCTGTCTGTAAAGCTTCCGTGTGCAAAAGCGTCTGTGCGTGAAAGCTTTTGTGTCTAAAAGCTTCTCAGTGTGTAAGGTTCTGTGTGCAAAAGCTTCTGTGTGTACAAGCTTTGCCGTGTAAAGCTTTTCTGTGTGTAAAGCTTCTGTGTGTAAAAGCTTTTGTGTCAAAAAGCTTCTCTGTGTGAAAGCTTCTGTGTGACAAAGCTTCTCGATCTAAAAGCTTCGGTGTGTCAAAAGCTTCTGTGTGTAAAATCTTCTGTGTGTAAAGGCTTTGCTGTGTAAAAGCTTCTGTGCGTAAAAGCTTTGTAGCACGAAGTAGTACTGGGAAATACTTTGTGCAAGCTTTGTAGTACGAAGTAGAACAGGGAAGTACTTCTTGTGCAAGCTGGCAAGCTTTGTGGTACGAAGTAGTACTGGGAAGTACTTTGTGCAAGCTTTGTAGTACGAAGTAGTATTGGGAAGTACTCTGTGCAAGCTTTGTAGTACGAAGAGGTACTGGGAAATACTTTGTGCAAGATTTGAAGTAGGAAGTAATACTTGGAAGTACTTTGTGCAAGCTTTGTAGTACGAAGTAGTGCTTGGAAGTACTTCTGCACAAGCTTTGTAGTACCAAAGTGGTACTTGGAAATACTTCTGTGCAAGCTTTGGAGTACAAAGTAGTATTGGGAAGTGCTTTTTGCAAGCTTTGTAGTACGAAGTAGTACTGTGAAATGCTTTGCGCAAGCTTTGTAGAACGAAGTAGTACGGTTAAATACTTTGTGCAAGCTTTCTAGTACGAAGGAGTACTGGGAAGTACTTTGTGCAAGCTTTCTAGTACGAAGGAGTACTGGGAAGTACTTTGTGCAAGCTTTGCAGTACGAAGTAGTACTGGGAAGTACGTTGTGCAAGCTTTGTAGTACAAAGTAGTACTGGGAAGTACTTTGTGCAAGCTTTGCAGTACTAAGTAGTACTGGGAAGTGCTTTGTGCAAGCTTTGTAGAACGAAGTAGTACTGGGAAATACTTTGGGCAGGTTTGTGGTACAGGAAGGGCTTTGCGCAAGTCTTGTAGCACACTGGATGAAATTTGTTTGCAAGGTACGAAAATCTCAAAACAAAGAGATGTGAGAATGAAAGACGGCCTCAAGACAAAGGAGATGTCAAGACAGAAGGCATCAAAGGAAACAATTTAACAGAAAGAGGTCTCAAAATCAAAGTGTGAAACAGCAGGAAAGAAGAAAAACGGGGCCAAGCGAAAACCGCGTCAAGAGAATGAAATGTGGAGAGAAGAGAATGTCAAAAGAAGAAGGTCTCAAGAAAAAGAGATGCCCAAAGATAAGGATGCCAAGAAAGAGAGAGAGAGAGAGAGACGTCAACGGAAAGCGGCTGAAACGACGTCGGTTTCAAGAGACAGCGATGACATCAGAAAAAGCTTGTCAGGAGAGAAGAGTGTGTGCTTGGCTTTATAGGTTCTTCCCTCTCTCGAAACTTCCGTCACCCGCCTTGCCCGGGCTCTACTTGTAGTTTCGGACGCAGGTATATAGTTGCTAAGTAGGTGTTGACGCGTAGTTGCTGACTCGGGTATAGTTGCTGACTCGGGCAGTTGTTGACTCGTACTTGCTGACTCGGGTATAGTTGCTGATGACCCGTAGTTGCCGAGGCGGGTAGTTGTTGACTCGTTGTTTCGGATGCAAGCATTTAGTTGCTGACTCGGGTAGGTGTTGACTTGCAGTTGCTGACTCAGGTAGTTGCCGACTCGTAGTTGCCGAAGCGGGTAGTTGTTGACTCGTTGTTTCGGATGCAAGTATTTAGTTGCTGACTCGGGTAGGTGTTGACTGGTAGTTGCTCACTCTTAGGTCTTGTAGTTGTTGACTGGTGGTTGCTGACCTCGGTGCAAGCTCCTCTCGGGACGCAGATCCTGATTCTTGTTGTTTAGGTGGCTAACAGACGTAGAACAGGTCAACATGGATCAGGGCGTTCAAAGGGTGTGTCCATTGTCAGCTTAGGGTCAACCTGGAGGCGGTGTTAGCCTATGGCTAACAGATAAACTTCTGATTTTTACAGGCCTTATTGAAAACTTTATTGTCACACTTTGAATGTCAGTACTTCGATCTGCATCCTGTTGCTGTAGTCTTTAGTGGCATCTGCTATTTATTGGTGGACGGACTAAGACCCGAGGTGGAGCGAATACACAGATCGAAAGCAGAGACAAGGGCTGATTCGGAGACTGCCCACCTCAGTACTGGACCCCAAAAACAGATCGACAAAGATTTCATGGCGCAACTCGGTGTCTTGTGTCTTTGTGTACATGTGAATACAACTGAATACACAGTAAATAGGCAGACAGACAGAGCCTGTTGAAAGAGCTGAGGATTTGTCTGCATCGGGCCTCTCGCAAGCTTGGCACTTCCATGTTTCAAGAATGCTGAAACCGACTTCGCCAGTCTCAGGTTCCCAATTGCAAACAGCCTCTGGATTTCCAAGGACATGTTACATGTGCCCCTGCTCAGACTGCTCAATATTCTTTTGGCATTGAGGTCAAGACCATGTTGGTTCATTGCTTGACCAGGAGCGACCTGCAAACGATGTTGATTATAATCTGTAACCAGAAACCATTTTCCCGGAACGGTGTGGTTTCGAAGGGGCTTTCTCAGCCAGAGTAAGGAGGAGGTTCTTGCTTGAGGTCATTCACAGGTAGTTTGCATGGCAGGAACAACACAAGAAAAACTTCAAAAATCTGGCGGTATCCACTGTATCATGGTTGCCGGGTAAAATGACTTTCAAGTTCGTAATGCGTTTCGACTGTACCGGCAGGCTAATGCGAAAAACGGCGCTGGTAAGGTGCTGTATCCAAGGAGTTCTCGCGATGTGGTGCCATGTCCATTTTCGGATCTGAAGTCACGTCATGGCAAGCGTAGCATTTCGTTCATGTTGCCACAGTTCGCTTGGGTCGGTTTAAGAGGTCCTGGCAAGATGCATTTTTCTTGCCAGGCACAATACTTCGTGGATTTGAACGATGTCTTGAAACCTCCAGCTCATTTTGTCAAGTCTCAGTATGTCGCACTATGTTTCACTTTGTCTCACTTTTTGACAACGTGGGGATGATTTCGGGTGCATTTGCATTTGCAGTACTTTGTAAAAACCTCGTGACACTGGACTACGCCTATGCCAAAATATGTTCTGCACGTTGCTACAGGAAGACTCGGAAATGTTTTTTTGGTATAGCTCATAGCTCTCTGTTTTAGGCCACAGAGTTTGGTGAATTTCCATTGTCAGTTTTCGTAGCGAGCGCACTGAGCGCACAACCTTGAGCTTCACTCATGGCAGACGCAATATTTAGATATATTTAGTGGGTTTCCAATGTTTGCAAGTAAAGATAAGTAAAGCCACGAAAAGGGTGGAAGTTTCAACTCCCTCATCTCAGGTCTTTGCAGCAGCTCTAGCCTCATCTCAGATATCTCAGCTCTTCCCAAGTTTGTTCACCTCAGTTTTTTCAACATTTTTCAACCCTTCTCCCTCTCAAGTTTTTTCATCTCTTCCCTCAGCTCAGCTCTTCCCAATTCTTGTCAACTCTTCTCAACTCCTCTCATCTCGCCTCAATCCTTCTCAACTTTTCTCACCTCTTCTAAACTCTTCTCAATTCTTGTCAACTCTACTCAAATTTTGTCAGCTCTTCGCAACTCTTCCCGCCTCTTCTCAACTATTTTCACATCTTCTCAACTCTTCTCACCTCTTTTCAACTCTTTTTACCTCTTCTCAATTCTTCTGAACTCTTGACACCTCCTCTCCACTTTCTCACCTCTCATCAATTCGTCTGAGCGCCACGACTTTAACTATTGTTTGCGGCAACAAAAGCTGCAGCTTCAAAACCGGATCACGGCGCCAAAGCAGAAAAGTACGATTTTGTTTTTTTCAAAGAAATTACAGAAGAAAAATGATCAACGCCAAAAATGAGAAAAAAAAGTAGAAAAGTGACCAGAATATCATCATCGCAACCTTGATGCAGCCATTCCATTACGATTTACGAGGTTCACTTGCAAAAGACCACAGAACGACGCGCGCAGAGGCAGCACCAAGGAAGCCTTGATGCAGCTGTTCCAGTCCACAAAGTAGCTCTGCACTTTCGAAATAGCATATTGCAGCATCAACAACAAAAGAGAAAAATCACTTTGAGACCTCAGTTCCACTACTCTACTCTACTCTTCTTGTCTCTGCTCTATTTTACGCTGCCCGACTCTGCTCTGCTCTGCTCTACTCTTCTCAACCTCTTCTCGACCTTCTCAACCTTCTCGACCTCTGCTCAATCTCCTCTAAACCTTTTCTCGACCTTTTCTCCTCCTCTACTCGAATCCTACTCTACTCTACTCCACTCTATTCTACTCAGCCCACAGCACTTCAGACTTCTGAGCTACTTTTCTACTTCAGGACCAGCCAAGCTACTTCTCTACCAGCCAACCAGACTGCTTCTCCACTTCAGGACAAGCCAACTGAACTTACGACTTCTTGACCATTGCAGTCATCCGCAACTCGGAGCTTCTCTACGAACTTCCTTTGACAATAGTCTCTTCCGGGGGTGTCTGGTTGTCTCATCAAAGCCTCCAAACAAAACACTGTCTCCCAAAGGTGTCCGAAAGAGTGTGTCAGAGTGTGCCATCAGAGCGTCCCCGCAGAGGGTCCCACCGTAGGTATCATTGTGTCTTCCAAGTCCTCCAAGGATTTCCTACAGTAATCCTACAGCCCTACAGTTTCTTCCAATGTCCCGCATTGTGAAGAGCATCCCAGGAAGTGTCCTACAAGTCCCGGAAGAGTATCCTACAAGACTGCCTGACATGACACACCAAAGTGTCACGCAAGGAGTCTCAAGAGAGTCACAAGAAACGTGCGCGTCCTACAATACTCTTGTCTGACAAGAGTGTCTTACAGGAGGATGTCATGAGAGTTCCGCACAAGAGAAAGCAGGACTTGTCTTCAAATGGAGTATGCTTGCAAGGGTGCCCTTTTAGGAGCGGCTTCCGATGTCCCACACAGGTGTTTGTCAACTGTCTGGTGGCCATGACGCTCACTGTTTGGGGTCCTTTGAAATACTCAGGTTGGAGCAACGACATAACTCCTATGCTCTCTTCTTCTCTCAAATATGATGCGGTTTTTTCAAAGTCTCCATAAAGCTTTCACAAGTCTCCAAAACAAGAGATACAGTTGCAATTTAAATATAGGTGTCTGTATTGTATGTATATACATATATATATATAAGTTGGCTTCCCTCCTGTTTCCACGCTGCTGATTTGGTTCACTGCAGCGGTGCATATGTTCAGCACCAAAAGCTGCGATTGTCCATCCATGCTGAGAGGTGACATGCTCAAGGGGGTGGGCTCCTCGGGTGGGAGCCTTGAGCAGCACCATGACCATGCAGTCGCGAACTTGAAGACAAGTTGGCTTCCCTCCTGTTTCCACGCTGCTGATTTGGTTCACTGCAGCGGTGCATATGTTCAGCACCAAAAGCTGCGTTTGTCCATCCATTGCCACCCAAATTTTCCCCTCTACCTCGAAAACCCATGTAGTGCATGGTATGTTTGAATCAACAAAAATCTTGGCCTTCTGGGGCAAGTCTGGGAAACCTGAGGCTGCAACGTTGATCAGGTTCTTTGTGGAGCTCGGCAGGCGTTCAACGTATGTCACGTAAATCACCTCCTGGGGTCCTGGAGGTATATCTCCATCGTTTTGACAGTCGCCCAACGGCCACGCCTACGGACTACTTCCGAGTCCTCGCAGGCGTTCAACAGGTGACTTGCTCCTCCAGGACGCAATGACGACAAATCAAACGCCCGATGTCTGCCAGAACTCTCATCAGGCAGCTGTATAGAGCTCTCATCAAATCTCCAAATCTTCGCCTCAGAGTAGCCGCTGATCCCGGCCAGAGTTTGCTCTCTGGGGCAGCCCGTGCAAAAGCCAAATCAAGCAAAGCAACAATGTCTGCTGGATCAACTCTGGCGGCCTGATGTTTCGCATGCTTCCCCTGGTTTTCGGTTGGCGTATCTTGAGCAACTGCATCCCTAGGCAGAATCAGGTTTGACCGTGTCGCTTGAAGGGTTTCCCCAATCCTCAAAATGCCAGCCCACGTAAGCCCAAAAATTGCTGCTTCAGTCAACCATCCCCACAAAAGTGCAACCGACATGATCGCCAGCAGCACCGTAGCGGGTAGCGCCGGGTGATGTGAGAACGGCTCCTCCAACACCCAGGAAAAAGCATAGTCCCATGCAGCAGTCAGTTGTTTCCTAACCTGGGGCCGTGAAGCTGCAACACTATTGATGGTCTCAGCATAGATCCCATAGGCTTTTCCCGCTCTGTAAGGTTCCTGACCATAGGTTACCAACCAGTGACAGATCTTTTCTGGGTCTGCTGGTCTCTCCCTCAAAAGATAAAGGAGAGACACCCCTTTCACCTGCCAAAGCCACTTCTGAAAATCCCTAATTAAGCAGCTTGCGCCTTCTTTTCCTTGTCAGATCCAGAGCGACTCTATCGCCAGTAGGGAGAGCTCCCGCCCTCTCATCCGCTTGGCGACGCTCGGCTGCAGACAGCGGCTCCATGGCACATGCGCGCCACCGGAAGTCCAAAAACCCGTGGCTAGGTGCAAGGCTCAAAAAGACAGGGAAAGTCCAGAAGACATGACTGGTCTTGAGTGCCGACAGGAAACGAGACAAAGTCCATAGGCCAACACAGAGACCTGCCAAAGCTAAGAGGGAGTTGCAGAGACCGAGAAAAAGGTCAACAGCGGCAGACAAAGTCCAAGTGACAGTGAGCACCCAAATGGGAAAAGTCCATTGCGAAAGCCATGCTCCAAAATCAGGCCAGGTAGGCAAGACAAAAGACAGGTTTGAGCCCACGGCACAGCCCTGAACACCGCCACAGGACGAAACAATGAGCAACAGACGAATCCAGTTTGCTGCGACTCTTTTCAAACCAACCATGCGCAGGGCTCTGAAGTCAACGCCCTCAGCACTACGGATGCTCTTCTCGCTCATTTCACGGACAACGACATCCCTAGTTGGGCCGTCAGCTGTATTGTGTCGTGTGGGACAGAAAGGCCAAACCGGGTACAAGTCAAAGGCAAGCTGCAACACACAGGCACGGCGAAGGAGCGGCTGAAGAAGCTTTGAGGTGGACCTGCCCTTTGCCAAAGCTCCCTTTGCAACAGCTGAGTCAATGAACGACAGGAAACGTACATGGGAGAACCTCAACCAACAAACGAAGGGCAGCCGAAACCTCAAGAACGTTGATGTGGGGCGACCGTCTCCACTCCCATGCAGCAACCTGAGTCCACTGAGAGGTCAGCATCATGCCATTCGCTACAACAGACTCGAGGCCAGACACAGACCATCCAGACGCAAAGAGATAATCGACCCGACGCAAGGCATTCTTGAAAGCGACAGCGAGGTGCAAGCCCATCTCAGGGGTATAGATGGCTGATGCTATTTTGTGTAGCTGCCTTGAATCCTAACATGAGCATGATCCCTGGTGCACCTCCTCTCAAGTTCTTCTAAAAGTCCATGCACCAAGAAGCGAAACTCCTTTTGGTGAGGGGACCCAAACTGGCACGCAGCAAGAACAGCTTCCAAGAAATCACCAGACCTAACGAGTGACCTCCACTCACGCAGCCAAGCCATCTTTGAGCGTCTCGGCTGTTCAAGTCCACCTATGTCTCCGCCCGACACGAAGCAGAACCAAGGACCGAAAAGCCAAAGTGTTGCCATGAATAACGCGCGGGTTCTCACGACAAAAACCATAGGGCAACTTGTAGGACCGCAGGCAAGGATGAGCCGCAGGGGAGAAAGTGGTGCAGGGAGGCTCAAGCAAGAAAGCAGGGAAGCGCCTCTGCTCGATCATATAAATGATCCACTCAAGGAGCCTGAGATCGGTGAGATCATAATGTCGGGAAGCCGTCAAGTCCAGCGGAGGTGCAACAGAAAGTCCAAGTCCACGTGCAGCCTCACTCACAGCGCCAACCCCGCCACAGATCTCAACGAAGTCGAAGTAGAGAAGAGGCGACGCCTTCGGCTTCACAAGCGGAGGAGCCTGGGCTTCTTCAAAAGTCTCACCAAGATGCCTCAATATCTCCCTGGCCCCATTCTCAAGGACAACGTAGTGGCCCTTCTTGTCTGAGTCAAGCCAGATTTCTTTGGAGAGCTCCTCTGGCACCGAGGCTTTCACAACTGCACCTTTCGCAAGCGAAGCATCGGAAGCAAATGCAGAACCAAGGTAATCGACTGCAAGGTTGGAGCACATCAAAGGAGTCAGGGCAGAGAGAAGGGAGAGTTCCACACAGACTCTTCGAGGCAGAGGCAAAATGACCTGAGGGTCAACGCTTTCCGCAAGGAAGCCAGACAACGGCGATACAAGAGAACGGAAATCCAGTTCCCAGCCAAACGGGCAGCAAGCGTTGGGGTGAGTCCAGGCAAACGGGCTGCTCTCAGGCACATGACCGACAGAGCAAGATGCTTGGCAAGAGGTGCACCGACAGTGACGAACCCAGACCGTACAGACCTGGCATCGGACACGACCTCAGCACCAGCTGCTTTAAAGACAGACTCCGCATGGACATCTTTCTCGGAGGAACCCATCAGCTGCTCCTTCTCGTACAGACTCCGTGCTCTGACAAGTGCCTCGCAGCCGTGTGAATCTTTTCAGCATGAAAAGGCTCCCGGGAAATAAAGAAATAGTCATCAATGACAAGTCCAGAATACCGGGGCCCCTTTGGGAAGACATGCCGACTGAGAATCTGCTCACCTGGGACCAAAAGACATTCATCCTCAAGGACGGTTTGGTGGGCACACAACGCAAACTCGACCCCAAGGTGGTCACCCTGGAAGAGGGAGCTGAAAGCAGGAAAGACCCCCTCGGGACACCCCCCCTTCCGGTGACCCGAAAGTCCAAATCCAAGCTGGTCACCGGTCTCCTCTCGCTTCTTCTTGCTGAAAACAGAAAGGCAACATGTTTGTCCTAGCCCTCTCAAGTGAGACAGCAGCCTGATGATAGAAATCCCTCCGATCGGTGACAGATGCAACAAGACGCTGGGAAAACCTCTTCACACATGAAGCTGAGTCATCATTGGCCCCGTTGGCAAGAATCGAGAGGGCCCATCATATAGGAGAGCTCAGACATGTTTACTCTGCGGCGGCCCCCTATCTGCCTATCGACCTGATCATTTTTGAAGGCATTGAAAACCCTACAGAAAAGACCCTCCTCGACTGGGCTGGCAAAGAAATCCAATAAGCCCTTGGCATCCCAAACTTTCATAAGCTTCACACACTCCTCACATGATTCCATGCCGAAGTTTGTTGCACAGGTCTCATCCACCTCAATTCCATGCCGAAGAACTGCAGGTTCAACAAAAGGAAGCCAAAGAGGGCCGCGCAAGTAATCAGCCATTGGCCACTTCCCTTCTCCAACCAAACGGTTAACCAAACGCAACCTGGATGCATCCAAAGACCTATAAGGCAACAACTCAGGGTACTTGTGAAGGGGCAGCATATGCAGAATTCTCTCGAAATCCAACAGGCCTATCTAGGTATAGGAGCCCTGCAGTTCCGGGCAGTGCGAAGCAAAATGCTCCAGCTGAAACAAACATGCATTCAATTCAGGACCAGATCTCCCAGGAGCTAAAGGAAATGGCTCGTTGGAAGCCCCACACACTGCAATTAAGGCCCGCAGCCGGGAAATTATGGCTTGTTGGGAACTATTGGGCCTTCTTCCAAGCTCATCCATGGTGGGAAAGCGACCAAGGTACATCTGGTTGAGTGCACAAACGGTCACATGCAAAACTCGTGCCTTGCATAGTTTCAAAAACCTCCGCCTGGACAGCTTGGGACTTCCAACTCGAACACCTTCAGGCAAAGACGGCAGTGGCAAGGGGAAGGCAGTGGTAGGCAGTGACTTCGACTGCCGCGTGGAAAAACAAAAAGTACGTCGAAGGTTCCAGGCAAAATCAGACCTCGACTGCAAAATCCACCGTGGCAAGCAAATGGCCCAGGTGGTGAAACTCATAGTGTCTCGCAGAGGGTTTGGCTCTAGCCCCTCTGGGGATGAAACGGCAGGCATGCTCTGGTTCTTGGCAGGGAGTGCATCGGCTACTCCTCCTCCCCTTCCTGAGCTTGATGGCCACTGGCCACTTGAGGCTGCTTTCCCTCCTCCTTTTCCTTTCTTCTTGGGCACAGGCTTTGACTTGGCGGCGGCTTCGGAAGGCTGGGGCTTTGAGCTTCCAGGCGCGGCTCCTGTCAACTCCAGGTGTTTTGACAGGATCACACCTAGCTCCTTTACAAAAGCTAAAGCCACCGTCACCCATCTCTGGTCCGCCAAAGGGCTGAAGGCTCGGGCCCTTGACAGGCTGGACTGCTGGTGGTTGATGTAAATTGAACTCAGGGGGTCCTCTTGCAAAGTCAAAAGCGCGGCAAGATCGAATCTGCGCCCGTCCATCACACAGCCTGGTCGATGCAAACGGCCAATAGGGCCAGGGCGTCCTTCGCCGCCCCGTGGTTCTCGGCCTGCATCAAGTCCATCACCGCCATCACTTGGAAGAGGATGAGGCCCAAGTCCCGGTGGCGGCCGAAACCTCCGAAGCGCTCCATATACATGGTGCCACTGACGCCCCGGCGGAGCAAATCTTCCGCAGAGCCCGTGGTAGAAGTCGCTGGCTGCATGCGTCGAGCCAGTGCCCTCAGCACCGACATGAAGAAGCTCCCAGAGTGAGAGGCAAGTTCTGCTTGAAGCTTCGCCCGGCCTAGGGCCCCCCGAGTAGCACTGGAAGCTGTCGCACCAAGGTCCATCATCGGGTCCTCGCTGCTCTGTGCCATTTGCCACAGCAAGGCGGTGAGGGCCTGTGATTGGGCAAGGACTGCACGCGCCAAATCCCCCTCCGGCGCCGTCGCATGGGCTCTCTCCTCCTCCAAAGCTGCAAGCTCCAAGGCTCCAAGGGTTGGTGGCTCTGCGCCTTTGACAGACCAAGAAGTCCAGGCTCCTTCGTTCTTGGGGGCGGAGTTGCAAACATCTTCGCCACATCTTGAGCGCCACCGGCTGCAGGCACCAAGCTCGCAGATAGTGGCTGCGACAAGCCAAGAGCCCCTGCCCTTGAGGGCGCAACAACCCTGCTTTCCAATAGCTGCTGCTTCTCTGATAGGGTCTGGATCTGCGATGACAGCGCTGGGACCACAGCCAAAAGCTGATCCAAAGACGCTGCCAGTGATGCCGTGGTGACTCGCCTTGCTCTTTCTCCAGGAACACCGCCTCCAGTAGGCGTGACAGCTGGCTTTGTGGCTCTCTTGGCTTTTCTTGAAGGAGGGGTCGCAAGTGGGAATTGGCCAGGTAGCTCGCCCTCTTCTGCCTCTAGGAAACCCTCTGCGGAGTAGAAAGCTAACCCCGAATCTTCGCTGGCGCCTAGGATCCAATCCTTGGCAGCTTGCAAAACTTCCTGAGGAGCTGGAAGGAGAACGGAGACTCCGGGTCGAAAGGCGCTGCAATGGCTTCTGCTAAGTTGGTGGCCCTCATCTGTGAAACCAAATCTGCTGAAACATCGACTAAGACCACCTCCAAAGACGTACCTGTGACAGACCTGATGCCATTCTCTACGATTACACCTGGCACGACGGCACTGGTGGAGGCTCCAACTGGCCCCGCTTCTTGACCTGCATCGGCCCTCTGCAAAACTCCCTCTGGCACAAAACCCGGCTGCAGGGCTACCAGGAAACCTCCCTGCCTTTTCAAAACCACAAGGCATATGGCTTCGGCAGCTCCATCGGAGCCTGGGACTGAGGGCCATTCGAGCACATAGGGTTCTAGGTCATCCTCCAAAGTGACCTAGCTGGCAAAACTCAAAACCTCCTCCGCCGTCAAATCCACGGACATGACAACCAGGATCAAGGCAAGATACGGATGCTGGTCTCTTGGAAACCTGCTGCAACCAGGTACACCCTTACCCTTGCCTCCACCTCACTGGGGAACGAGTGAGAGATGGAGCTGGAACCCTCCAAGGACCCCAAGGCACGCCAGTAGGGTGCAGAGGAACGATAGATGACAGGGCAATCCAAATTGTCAGCACGAACAATGGAGTAGAACCGAGACCGCAAGTCCAGCGGCGGCGAACGGTTCGGCGTGAAGGTGCGAGAATCCAACACAGCCTTTGCCCAAAGTCCAGCCACCCAAGCACGAGACACCCTGTCACTGCCAGACAAAGAGGAACCAGACAGGCGAGCACCAAGGCCACAAACCGCTGAGGACAGCCAGGGAAAGTCGAAACTTTTTTGTCTCGGGACTCAAGTCCAAGTCCAGCCCGAGAAGAAGGCATAGCAGAGGGAGGTGTTTCAGACACAGCCTCAAAGGAGCCAGCCGAGGAACCTGGAGAAGGGGCACGCTCAGACTGAAATCCAGCAGCGAAGCGGATGAACTCAGCAACCCTGTCAGAAGTGCCAGTGACCACAACACGCAAACCAGAGAAGTCCAACGAAGTCTCAGTGACGGCGCCGTGGCTGTGGCTCATGCAGATAGCCAAGGAAGGCAGAACGGGCACGACCAACCACAGGAGGAAGACGGGGCACAAGGGCCAGCGAAGGGTGTGGAGGCAACCGTTGGGATCAAGTCAAACCGCAGGATATAAGCCAACACACACAGGACGAAGCCCAAGACCAAGCCCAACAGGAAGAAGGCCAAGAAGGTTCCGACGCTAGGAGAAGTGCAGTAAGCAGGGCACCCAAGACCGTAGAAGTTGGATTTTAAGCCTTGCACCACAAACGCGACAGCAGACGGAACCTCGAGCATAGAAGCCTTGAGCAGCACCATGACCATGCAGTCGCGAACTTGAAGACATATATATATAATATATATATTATATATATAAGACCCGTTCTTTTTTCCATCCGTTGTGCTTGTAAAGTTCACAGGGCCAGCGTCTGGCAGCTGCAGCTTTGCATCCAAATGTTGAAACGGCCTCGATGTTGTTGTCAAAGGCCTTTATCTCAGATGATATAAAACTGCAGTTGCAAGATGTGGCCAAGAATTCCCCCTGTTTTTACACCCATTTTCCCTTCAAGGTCACTGTCATCGGGAAAGGATTATGTACCAACTGCTTTCTGGAATGTCCGCATGTATGAAGGCACGTGCTTTAGAGATAAATACCTGAAAAACTCCAGCCAGAAAAAGCACACGTGAACGACTTGCGGTCGAGATCATTGACATGTATTGCAGCGCCATGGACTCTTGAATGTAAACTTCCATCATACGGTGGTTAGCCCACCGTCCTCTGCGTCTGCAAAGTTCACTGTTCTCCGTTGCAAGTATTATATTTCGGACTGGTGACTTAGGACTTAGGCCACCATAGTGACATAGGAATTTGTGCACCAAGTCCTAAGTCACTGGTGTTCTTACCAGGTCATTTGTGTGCACCAAGTCCTAAGTCACTGGGGTTGTGATTGGATTCAAGCACTTTTTAAGTTAAAAAAAAATCTTCTCTGAATAAGTCATCAGAATCTACATACTTACAGAACATTACAGTACAGTACATTACATCACTACAATACAGTAAAGTACAGTACATTACATTA
>Ga0126342_10014682_pt1 | contig 13803 bp, 18 predicted proteins | sample Cyp1metagenome_FD_92528 | JGI IMG/M metagenome (GOLD analysis project Ga0126342, IMG submission 92528) | Coral microbial communities from Lord Howe Island, Old Settlement Bay, Australia - Cyphastrea 1 metagenome | ecosystem: Host-associated > Invertebrates > Cnidaria > Coral ...
AAAGCAAAGAAAAGCAAGAAAAGCAAAAAAAGGAATAGAAGCAAAGAAGCAGAGAAGCACTGCAGGAGGCAATAGAGTAAGCAGGAAGAAATCCAAAAAAAAATCCCTAAACTAAAAAAAAAATCCCTAAATAAATGGCCCTCCAACAACAAACAACAAACAACAAACAACCAACAACCAACAACCAACAACCCACAACCAACAACCAACAACCAACAACCAACAACCAACAGCAACAACAACAACATCAACATAGATATAAATGAAGATATCGCTATCGTTATAGATATAAATATATATTTATACACGTACCAATATTGTATACATGTATATACATACATATAGATACACATACGGTTTTTATGAATCAGCAATTCCATTTCGCTATGACGTCGAGTGTCAAGAGCTCGGTCCCCACGTCGTGCCAGCTGGGCTTCTTGGCACGCCAGACACAATCCAGGGATGTCAGCTCCAGCGCCTCGTGGCATCGCGGGGCGGCCCTGGGGTGTTGACACAGTGGATCCAAACATCTGGGGCCATTTGGGGATGAGGATTAAGATGATGAATGTTGTATAGTAATCATGAAAACCATTGAGACATGTTGCTTGTGATGTTTTTTTGGGGGCAATTTTCCTTTGGGGGGTGCATGTCCTCTTTCTGGGGCTTGGATAGATGTGGGCATGTTCAAGACACACTCTATGTCATCTCTAGTCGGCCTGGCGTGGTGTCTTCAAACCATTCGACTTGTCCTTGGCGCACAGGATCTAACAAATGGACTCTCATGTTATCTTGGAATGAAATTCAAATCATCTCAGATAGCCTAGATTTCGATCGATTTTGCATGCTTTGCCGGAAACCGTCTTAGAATAAGCCCAAAATCAGCGGGTGAATGATCTGAATCATCATTTTCCCATCTTTCCCCTATTATATGACCTTTTTTTACACTGCCATACATTTGGAGCCTCCCGCATTTTCACATGACATGGGCGCGCCCAGTCTCCACCAGCAGAATTGCTTTTGTGAAGGATGTTGAACCTGCAGCAGTTCCAGCCGTGGACATCTATGATCTGAAAGGTCTTGCGAATAATTTCAAGTTCCTATATGACATGTATACATATCAATCGCCCATCGAATTTCAGGGAGACGTTGTGACCAGTAGGTTACAAAAAACTGTTCACAAGCTTGGGGCTATAGAATGAGGTTGCTGAGCTCCATTTTTCCCAAATGGCCTTATAGCCACAAAATGCCAATTCATTTTCAACAACCTTGATATAGGAGGAATTTTCCCTTGTTACAACAATTCCTTTAGCATTCAACAACTGCACATACAAGGACATTCCCATGTCGTTTTCAAGAACTGCACATGCAAAGGAACATCTTTGCTAGACTTGCATCCACCAATATCGATCAAGCATTTCCTAGAAAATGCCAAATTGATTTTGATAAACCCTTAAAAAGCTCATCATGTTTTCTTACAAATACAACTGCGATTTTCACGATGGGCTAACATGATTAAAATGACTCCTTTATAAAGTGAGATTCACAAGTTTAAGCCACAAAATCTTGGACCTGGATTTCATGTCACGGCTAGCCTGACCAAAATGGAAGCGTCTGTAAAAGGCACAAGGCCACAAACTTTGTAGCTTAAATTCATAGGGGCGTACATATCATATCAAATTACGTCACATCATATCGTATCTAATCTAAATCTAATATGATATAGAAAGTGAAAGAATATGCATATTAAAACGCATGTGTGTGTATATATATATATATGTGCAAATAGAAGTTATACTATATTGATTAAATTTGATTGAATTGTATTGTATTTTGAAATTATATTATGATATTATATTGTTCAAATATGTTCAAATTACAAAAAAAACAATTACATTCTATTATGTTAAATTACACTATGTTTTGTTGTATTGTATTCTATTTTCTAAATAACGTTATACTATATTATATGATATCATTTCATTCTAAATTATATTGTATTAGCTTATTTTATATGTTATCAAATTTTCCAAAACATAAAAAATAAAACATCATAAAATAACAAAATAACATATGATAAAAATAAATATAAGAGTAAATGCAAATGTATGTATGTACGTACGTACGTACGTATGTATGTATGTATGTATAGATATAATATTATATGTGAATATATATATACAAACATATGTCAAATTCTATCACTTTCCATATCGTTGACGTGTACCAAAGCTACTCCATTCAGCGATCTCTGGTGAAAATCTTGCGGCATGCGGCCTGAATAATGGGTGAAGATCTCGAAATCCATGGGAACTTTCCTGGCGGAATTTGTGGACCCAGATGGACCAAGCCTTGAAGTCCCCCAAAATCTGGAAGCCGGCTTCCATCTGGTTTCCAGCATCATGTTCATTCATTATTACCATAACTCATGTTTCTTCATTTTCGTTTCGTCTACCCAGTTTACCCCATATTTACCCTCATATCCCATCATATCTCAGATCAGTGTAAATGATGTTAGTGATGATTTTGTTGCTCGGATCCACCATTTTTTAGCTGAAAAAAGTCGATCGCCGTGCCGAGCCGCTTCATCCCGTGAGTGGCCGAAGGGACTCTCGTTTCATAACCTTGGAGACTCGGCTGTGCTGGTGATGCGATGCAAACTGGTTTCCTGCTAGTTGTGGCTGCAATATTGAAACATGTCACCTAGAACAAGCATGAAAAACTTGCAAGAAACAGTAAGTCTGACGGATGCACTGTCCTTCTCTTTCAAACAATGGAGGTTGGATGGTTTTGGAAATGTCCACCGACTCGCAGCAACTGGCAGCTGGATGGCTGGATTTCTAGCATGTTGCAGCTATCTGCAGCTTAGAAACCTGAGAAAGCCCACATCAAGAAGCTTCCCTGCTGCAAGAGGGTATAATGTTTTCCATCCAAGGTGGTAATATGTGGATCGCCCGCCACATTGGCAGTGATCGCATTGTTTGTGGAGCCCGCCGCCGCAGGGGCCGTAGGGAGCGCACAGCCGCAGGAGCCACAAGATGGCGACACTTCGCTATCGCAGCAGGCGGCACTATTTGAGCAAATGTTCGCTCCACCTCGGCACCAAATGAAAATGGAATAGATAGAAACTGAGATTAGTTAAGATAGATAGAGATAGAGATAGAGATAGATAGAGATAGATATATATATATATAATATACAGATATAGATACAGATACAGATAAGGATATAAAAAGAAAATGAGAAATAGATAGAGATAGAAAGACAAATAGATAGATAGATGGATAGAAAGATATATTGATAGATTGATCGACAGATAGATAGATAGATAGATAGTTAGTTAGTTAGTTGGTTAGTTAGTTAGTTAGTTTGTTAGTTCGTTAGTTAGTTAGTTAGTCAGTTAGTTAGTCAGTTAGTTAGTTAGCTAGTTAGTTAGTTAGATAGATAGATAGATAGTCAGATAGATAGATTGATAGACTCGCTTTTGAGCCACTCAAGGGTGCACTGCGGGGTAAGGGTGATACGTTGCTATGATGCATGTACATGGTGCAAAATGGATCTCACTCCGGTCGCCTTTGGAGTGTGCATCCGCACCGTCAGCCCAGGCAATCTCTGCAACGTTTAAATTCCTGCTTGGGGCGATCCTCATGCCCATGTTTCAGGTGGTTGCAGGATGCCTCATGATAGCAGCTTCCGCTGCGTGTGAGAAGCACACGTGCTGGTGCTTTCTTCTCAGCCAGCTGTGTGCGCAGATCTAAGATCTCCTGACCGTATTGGTCCTTCAGCCGTTTTAGCTGGTCGCAATCGGACTCCAATCTGGCCATCTTACGCTTGAGCTCCTCGTCAGCCTCGCTCGGCGCTGGCGGCTGCTGGAAAAGAGCCCCTCCATCTCTCATTCGTCGATCTCTTTCTTCTGCTTCTGCTCGAGCTCTTCGCTCCCGATCTTGCAGCGCGGCAATTTGTCGTGCCGATGCTGCCACTGCTGTCCTTGACTCTTCATAGTCATCGTGCAGCTTGTCAAATCTCTCCTCCAGGAAGGCATGCTTCTCGTCCAGCTCGTTGCGCTCCGTCAGGGACTTCTCCTTGTCATCCTCGAGGATTTCTCGCAGACGCTCTTCTTGTTTGCATGGCTCAGCTGACCACAGACTTGCTCGCTGTAGCCGAGCCACTTCTGAGCTTCTGTGGTCTTTTCCTCCAGTCGCTCCTTGTATCCATCCAGAGCGTCATCTCGGATCCGTAGTGTGGTTTCCAGCTCCTCCTTGTCGTTCTCCACCTTTCTAAGCCTTTTCCGCAGAGGGCGGATCTCGAAGGCTACATCTTCTTGCACTTCCATCATGTCCAGGTTGTCCTTGTCCACATCCATAGGCATGGCACCACCAGGAAATTAAATTCATCCTTTATAGGCAGCAGCCATTTCGGCTTGCTGTAGATCTTGTTGAAGATGTAATGCGCTTGACCATCTTCTCCAAGTTGATGGCGAGGATCACGGTGACAAAGATCATGATGTAGACCCCGAGGAAGGTCTCGTTCTGGGACTTCTCATCGTCCTTGATGTAGTTGTGCGTCCGCTCATCGCCAGTCTCATAGGCAGCAGCTGCTTGAAGCATCGTTGCGGCCAACAAAGCCTTCGTCGAATAGCTTCCAAAAGCTACAAATCCAAGCCAGATGCTTGCATGGCTCACCTTGACATTCTTTCGTTCCTCCTTCTCGATCTTCTCCAGCACCTCGTCATCGCTCATGATGATGTTGTGCTCGTCGTAGTCTGTCAGAGTTGGAAGAACTCGTGATAGAATTGGATGGTCCGGCATGTTGTAGAAGTCCACAGTGCCACTTGTCATCAGCTGGAGCATGCTGGCATGGACCACCGGCTTGGTGAGCGAGTCGCTCGTCATGCACTCCGTAGGGACCAGCACCACCTGTCTGATCTTGCCACTGATCCGTGCTTCTTTGACTCCAAGCACGTACAATCTCCGCCCTTTGTCTTGTGGCAGAGTTCTTGTGCCCGTCACGAGCTCCCACAAGTCCTTACAGTCGCCGTAGAAGTCGATCGGAAGCTCCGGGTTGCCATTCTCCTGGATGTAGATCAGCTGCTTCACAGTTGGTGCTCGTTCGGGTTGATTCAGCTCGGAGAGACGAATCATGATCAGCGTAGAGGCTTCAAGTCCATTGACCATTGAGAGCGTCTCAGCATGGGAAGTGCTGTAGCTCACCCGCTTTGCCTTGCCACCGCTTGCATGTAGCACGCCATGTAGTTGAACTCCACGTGGGCCACTGTCCTCAAAGACGGTCTCCAGGTCGAAGGTCTCGCCCTGGAAGTAGTCATCGGCCAAACCAACCAGCACTCCTTCTTGTGCATAGTGTCGGCCTGTCGATGCAGAGGAAGCATCATGGATGCACATGAGGCGTTGTTGCCGAGTCTTCATGTAGCAGTAGAAGAGGCCAATGTCCTGGAAGGCATGCACCTTGTCCAACACTTGGTTCTTGATCAATAATTGTCACACGGCTCTGAAGAAGGGAGAGATCAGCATTGATGTCCAATCTTGTAGCCGTCAGCCATAGAAGACCTCCCAGAATTGCTCTGAGCTCGGTGATCTCGTCCTTGTCGAGCTTTTCCTCATCGCCTCGCTGTGGCACTCGAGCTGGCTTGAGCTTCTTGGCAAAGTCCTGCTGGTGGATCTTGTAACCGTTCTCAACCTTCTCGTATTCACATCCACAATGTGTGAATGGAAGCTGTTGGCGCGTCACCTTGCCCTTGTACATCTCATCCATCCATTTCGAAGAGGCAGTGAGGGCAATGTGATCCACATGGGTCGTTGCCATTGCCACAGTCGTTGGTTCTCCTTCCAAGAGAAAGTGTTCTCATCAAGATGTGAATGTTCTCCACCAGTGGTCTTGATGAAGCTGTGGAAGCATAGTTGCCATGCCAGTGGGGCGTCGTTGAGACCATACACTGGTTTCACGCACATCAGCGCGTAGTCGTAGATCTGGCTCTCCGTCACGGCAAGCTCAGGGCTCATTGCGCTGAGGTGACGGTACACATTCAAAGGAGGCAGTGCCACCACAATCCTTGTAGGTGCACTGATGCCATGCTCCTTCAGGGCACGCTGAATCTCAGCAAAGTTGAACCCTTTCAGAAAGGCTCCGGCCACGTCTCAGGACTCCAAAGCGCGCTCCTGACCGCAAGCAGCTTGACTCAATAGAAGTCGTTGGGATAGTCGCGTCGCGGTGGTGGATCTTGTGGTCAGTTGATCACGTTGTTGATCCAAGAAACCTCTGGCGCAAAGTCTGCTTTTGATCTTGTAGGGGCCATCTGGGTTGCGCTTCCATTTCCGCACCCATCGCGCATCGACCACCACCATGTCGGACATGATCTGGGATCTGTGGATCTTCTTGAAGGCACGCTCATCCACAAACTGTTGTGGTCCTGCGTGCTCCGCAGCATCAACCTTGTCCCACATATCCGGTGTGATGTCATTCTCATCGATGTTGGAAGTGGCCTCGTCCACCTTGAAGATTCTGGCTGTTCGAAGGCAGGCTTGAGCAGGGCCACCAGCCTTGTATTGGATGTTGAAGAGTGCTGGTAGCAATGCACGTTCTTGATCTCTATGTTGTTGAAGAAAAGATCTTGTTGTGGAAGTCATCAGATCGTAACCATTCTTCCAGCCATCAGCATAGTCCCACCAGATCAGCTTGGAGTGATTGCTCTCGTTGTACCATGCCCGCAAGAACTCAAACTCCTTTCTCACAAGGCACACCTTCTGGCAATTACGCTCAGGGGCCAGGACCATGGTTCTTGTTTCAGGGCCATCCCTCTTTTTGGATTCCTTGTCAACGTCCATTGATCCAGGGGGAGTAGACGCAGAGTCATTCGCCTTGGCTGACTGGTCAGGTCTGATGCTGGGGCTGGTTCTTCTGCAGGATCGTTGTAGTAGTAAAAGTAGAGAATGCAGATCTCTTCCTTGACATAGGCGCTGAACTTCTTGGCCTTCAGGTGGTTGGCGTTCTTGTGCTCCTGCACGGCATAGTTGTTGCCACCTTGGAGCCACACAATCAGCGTTCCTGTCGTGTTGTGGGGCGGCTTGAAAGTCCGAAGAGACTTGCCCAGCACGATGCCATGGATTGTTGCCTTCCTCATAGACTTGGATACCAAGTCTGCCCAAACCATGGCTTGTTTGGCTTGGAAGTCATCACGTGGAGGACAAACCCAGGTGCCATTGCGGCGTTGAAGCCATCCATAGGTGTAGACCTTGTACTCCACGAGGCTCTCCACATAGCGCATCAATCGGTGCAAAGATGTCTGCTTCTTCGCTGGGAAAGCTGACATGGAGATGCCCCGATAGGGTCTAATGTGGCGAAGTGCCACAAGGTATGGCTTGCCCTGGTACTGGATGATGGCTGTCCCTTCGTCAGTGTCAAGTCGAAGGTGCTGGGCCTCTCCATCCTGGATCACCTTGCCTTCTCTGCAAAACTCCACTTCTGAGGTTCCTGGCACCAAATCAGGAAGTTGTAGTTGATGTGGTCGTGTCCTGCTGGCTCTGGCCACTCGATCTTCTACGATGGCCTGTTGAGTCTGTGCCAATGCAGTCTGGCGTATACGGATCGCCCTCTCAAATGGGGTGACGTCCGTTTCTGTGGCCCCTTCCGCTGCGAGAACTCCTTCACTTTCCACCTCATAGAAGCCACGAGGAAGGATGCCAAACACCGACATGCATGGTGTTACGCCCTTGTAGCTCAGAGTCACGTTGTGGGCCATGGCACTTTCACGGCAAAAGTCTTGAGTATCATGTTGAACTCCTTGGTGTCCAAGTTCAGCACGAAGTTTGAACATGGTGAGCTTGATGAGCTGGACATGGCGTTCCGCCAGTCCGGTGCCGGTATGTTGTTGTGCTCCTTGTCCGGCAGTTGTCCCTTTTGGAACTCTTTCCATGCGAAGCCGTTCAAACTCAGCTCCCGTGGTATGACCCATCAAACTCATTTGTTGATCCATGACGACCTGGCCTGGTGGTCCAAACACAAAGGCGCAGTTTCGCAGCAGGCACTGTAGAAGTTGCTCGGACTCTTGTCCTTCAATCACATCACATAGTTTGAAGCGCGTAGCTTCATCCACCATGATTATGTGCCAGGTGCCCTCGAAGTGGAAGAGGTCAATCTGGATGACGTCCTTGAAGTTGGTGATGCACTTTGATCTCATCTGAGGTCCATTTGGCAGCCTGATGTATTTTCGGCACACTGGGCACGATAGCACCGCTTCTTTGGCCAAAGCCAAGACTTCAGTGGGCATTCCTGCTCGATGCAGCAGGTTGGTGAAGACTGAGAGCGGTGTGTGCCAGAAGCGTTCATGTAGTCCAAGAAGAAGTCGAAGTGCCCGGGTGTTGTCGGCATCAGCTACAAGCTTCGGCAGCTTTTCCAACACTCGGCGCAAGTTGTAGTGGGGCTTGATTGGAACCAGTTCTCGCCGATCTTGGGCTTCGAACTCTTCTTCTTCATAGGCTGCATCTTGTAGAGCTAGGGCTTGATGATCTTCTGGTCGTTCTTGGATTCGAGCCAGAATTTCAGCATCGTCTTGTCGTGGTGGAAGTTCTAGTTGTGCTGGAATGCGTCTCGGTCTTGAAGATGGCATTGATGGTGCAGGTTCTGCCCCAACATCTTGTCCATAGACCGTGATCATCCAGTTGTCAACCTCCAGAGATTTGTTGATTTGGGTGAAGCTCATCTCCCGCAGATCTTCCATTGGGTGAACCACCCAGTGCTTCACGTGGCCAATGATTGGCATCCTCAGGTAGGCTGTTGAAGTGACTACCTTGGGATCTGCTGAAGTCTTGCCGAAGGGTCTAAGCTCAACTTTGATGGCCTTGACCTGCATGTGCTCTGCAAAGATCTCCTTGAAGATCGCCATGGTCACTACGTTCTCGGCCCAATGGACGTAGCCCACCTTCCGTTGAGCAGCTTCAACAATTAGACCCAAGGCGGTGTTCACCAGCTCCATGAGGACCTTCTTGAGGTAGTGCGTCGAAGAAACGCTGAGCTCCTTGTTGGTCTGGTTCTCGAGGAGGATCTGCTCGAAGGATTCCTTGTCTGCAGTTTCCTTCCACTTCTTGAAGGGATCTTTGTTTTCAAGCCTTTGAGGTTGTGGTTTGGTTCCTTCTGCATAGCGTCCGTGACGACATTGTCCAGGAATCATTGAGTGCTCGATGCCTTTGGGGCAAGCACGTTCAAGGGTGCAGCGCACACATTCGTAGCATGCCTGTGATGTGAACCACGGCATATCTGTCGGCCAGGGCTTGATGTGGAGCAAATTCATCTTGTTGAGGTAGTTGATGTAGTCCAACTTCACAAGCTGGCACATCGTCTTTGGATAGATTGCAGCCATAGCAGTCCTCAGCAAGCCATTTCGTGCAACACCTTGTAGATGAGAATGGCCTTGTCCACGATGTCCAGAGCATCGCAATGCGGTCTTGTTGAGAACTTGATGTTTGCTCCAAGACCTGTCGACTACTACACAAGTAGCCTCTATCGTCCTTCAGGTCCTGGATGCATTGATCAACTCGTTGCTTTGCATGATGATCTGGGATCTGGGAGGGGACTCCTTGTCGTCCTTCCACATGGCGCTTTTTTATGGCTGCTCCAAGGTGTAGCCGCGATATTGTCGTGATTGCTTCTCGCAGGTGTCCTGGATCCAAAGAAGTCCGGTCGTTCTTGAAGACGCTCGCAGTGCTTTACCTCTGGGTCCTTCATATTGGCCGAAACTGACCATGGTTCACAGTCAGGAAAGGCATGAATAATGCCTGGGGCAAACTCATCTCTTGCCCTTGACAACATCTGTTGATGGCTGGTAGCGGGCGTCGACTGGGAAGCCAATGACCAGTCCTGCCAGAAGAAGTGTCAGCGACAAACGTCCACTGCCGCTGCAGATCTCCGGGAAGTGCCATCGCAGACCCCGACCTCGGGCTTTGGAAAACCATAGGTCAAAATTGCCCGGTGTCACAGGTCGTAGGCCTGTCTTGTTGTAGAACTCCTCAGGCACAGCTTTATATCTCCTGTTCAGCTTCGCCTGGTCCATGTTGGGCGGCAAAAATGTCGCCGGAGTACTTGGGGAACTCGTCCTCAAAGCTGTGAAACTGTTCGGCTGTGGAGTCGGTCTTCTGCGCTCCTTTGTCACATGCATCTATGCAGGGCTTGTTGAATTCCTTGGTGTCGTGGTGAGAAATGCGTTCGTTCTGAACGTCTTTAGGCAAAATGCCTTGATGTTTCGCGATCTCCTTGTCCTTGGCATCAGTCCGCAACCCATCAGGGCTCTCAGCAGTTGATGTGTTGATGTTGGATGTGTGTGTTGGCGGATCATCTTTCTTCTCCTGGACGTTGTTCAGCTGAAGGGCTCGGTCAGCAGGAGGTCCAACTGATTCACCCCGGTCGCCTTCTGTCTGTGCGCCCCGAGATGATGCCATGAAGCAGTGCTTCATCTTTGGATAAACATCTTTCCAAAGCTGAGTAGCCTGTGTTGCTACCTTGTTGAAGAAGGCTGTCACTTCTCGTTTGGTTCCTTCTGGCATCTTTGCCCGGCTGGCTTCACCAGTGGGCAACAGGTAATGTCCTGACTCCGTGAGAAGCAAGCGAAAGAGCCTTGATCTTCATGGTCTCCTGGTTGTCCTTGTTGGGCTTGTCGCGCTCAATGTCGACTGTGAGCAGGCCGTTGCCGTTCTCGAAGAAGTTGGCGAAGATCACACTGCTCATTCGGCATAATGCCAGGGTAGGCTTCCTTCACCTCCCAAAATCTCACCGGTGAAGGTGATGGTGTGGCCACCTGCAAACAGTGGCAAGGTGAGTTGAGCAAGTGTCCGGTCTGAGGCACCGCTGATCCCGCTGACTGGTGACGTCTTCTCTTGCAGGATCTCCACTTGATCTTGAAGTCCAAAGGGCCCCACACAGCTGCGCAACAGTTCTCGCAAGGTCTCTGGCCCGACCAAACCTGATGCAGCCCCAGGGTCTATAATTTAATGAGCCCCCCCGGCGTTTCTGTCCACGGACCACAAAATACTCCTTGATGTCAAAGAAGCAGGAGGCAAACGTAAAGGCCGTGGAGTGCTTCTTGTCTTTGACTGGCTTCTTGTCGTCCTCTGCAGACTCCTCAGTTGATGTAGATCTGATGCGAGCCACCTTGCCCAATTTGATGACCTCATCATCATCGGTGGGCGTGTGGATGGTGTGCACCTTGGCCGTGTTGCCAAGGATTCTGACACTGCAGCTGAAGGCAAAGACGTGTTGGAGTTGGGGATGCCGTCGGTGTTGTCAAGGCTTCGACCAGGCTTTGCGCTCAATCCATGGAACCCTGTAGTGCTCGTCGTTGAAGTAGCTCCAGGTGTCGTGGAATACCAAGGGCGCTTGCCATAGCCATTGCCCTTGAAACCATTCCTCTTCTTGCCTTTGCCCTTGATGTAGGTAGGACGGTTGCCAGCCATATCCTTTGGACTTGCCGCCATAGGATTTCCCTTTTCCTTTTCCTTTCTGAAAGCCATACTTGCCCTTGCCATTCTGTCGGCCATCACAAGCCAATGGGCAATCCTTGACCATATGCCACCTGGAGCCGCAGTTGAAACAGCCTTCATGATCTTTTCCTTTTCCTTTGGCTTGCCATAGTAGCCGCCGGTCTCTTCGTCCTTGGCGTTGGCGTCGGAGTCCTGGCTCGAAGGTGCTTGAGGAGGTTCTTCAGGATGTGGTTCTGCGTGCTCCATGTCATACTCAGGGTCGTAGTGCCAGCCATCATCATCCCAACATTCATTCATACCAGGAAGTTGCAGGATCTTCCCAGTCTTGCCATCCTTCGTCAGCTTCACCTTAGTGCCTTAGTAGTTCCACCAGGGATCCTCTTAGGGGTACTCGTGCCAGTTGTCGTAGTAGTCATCGTCCTCAGCAGCGTGGAAGATCTCGGTGGTATCGTCGTTGCGGTTGGGGCTGAGGCGAAGTGCAAGTGCACGTGCTTCAGCAAACTTGTTGTAGTCGCCTCCAATCTGCAACTTGATATCGTCCACCGTCTTCGTGCTCAAGCTGCTGTGCTTGAAGAGCAGGAAGAACTTGCCGACCTCGCTGAGTTGAAGACCTGCACGGTTTTGCTGCTTCACCCAGACGTGTTTCAAACTCAACACTGTACTCGGCCAGAGCCATTCGGCTCCTCCAGATGTTGAAGAAGCGCTCGAGAGCCTGGGTCGCAAGATCTTGGTCCTGTTGTCCAAACGCTGCCTTCAGGGCTGATGTCAAAAACTGGACTCGCGATGGGATGTGGTTCTGGATGATGGCTCCTGTCTCGGGATCTCGAACTTCGTCCACTGCCAAGCGGGCTAATGCCGCATCTCCTGTGTCTGCTGTTCCATCGGGTCTCGGAACTCTGAGGCTCAGAGCAATCTTCGTCGCCTTCCCATACAAGCAGCCTGCTATCAGTGGCCCTATAATCCAATCATCCAAGCTGTACCACGACTTCAGCTTGTTGAAGTAGAGGCGTAGCGGATAGCTTTGGTCACCAACCTGCCGTCGTGGTGGGATGTCTCGGCGAAATTCCTGCAAGGGAATCGTGGTCATCCCCACGTCGCAAGACCACCAAGAGGTAAGCAGGAAGTAGCGCCAAGCAGCTGCCAGGCAGATGTCGATGTAGTCCAAGGCCACGATCAGGTAGATCAGGAAGAAGGCCAAGATGTCGCAGGTCACGGCCTTGCAGATCTGGATGTAAATAGACCCCGCGGAACAGGTAGAAGGCCTCAAAGACCAGGCACTAGACCTTGAGGATCTGGATGGTGGCTTCAAAGACCAAGATGTATAGCAAGGGACCTTGTCCACAAAGTCCAGGAGCCAGGAGGGCCGTCAGACCAGGGGGCGACAAGGTGATCACGGGCGGTGAAGTAGCAGCCAAGGTAGTTGTCGAGGTCCTGGATCGAAAGCTCCTCACCAAGGCCGGGCTCCACGTATGAGGCAGCCCCCACCAAAGGAGGCAGCAGCTTCACGAGTGAGGCCAACGAAGGCCCAAGTAGGGAGCCCCACGAATGGGGCTCCACTACCAAACTCGCTTTTGCTTTTGAGCCAATCAAGGGCGCCCTGCGGGGTAAGGGTGATACGTTGCTATGATGCATGTACATGGTGCAAAATGGATTTCACTGATAGATAGATAGAAAAAAAGATAGAAAAATAGATGGATAGATAGATAGATAGATGGATAGATAGATAGATAGACAGATAGATAGATAGATAGGTAGGTAGGTAGATTGATAGAATGATAGATTGATAGATTGGTAGAAAGATAGGTAGATAGATTGATCGATAGACAAATAGATAGACTGATAGATAGATAGATAGATAGTTTGATTGACCGATAGATAGATAGATAGATTGATTGATAGATAGATAGATAGATGGATAGATAGATAGATAGATAGGTAGATAGATAGATAGATAGACAGACAGATAGATAGACTGGATAGATAGATCGATATATAGATAGATAGATAGATAGATAGATAGATAGATAGATAGATCGATAGATAGATAGATAGATAGATAGAAAGATAGATAGATAGATAGATCGATAGATAGATAGATAGATTGTATTAGATTGTATTAGATTGTTGGATAGATAGATTGATAGATTGATAGATTGATAGGTAGATAGATAGATAGATAGATTGATAGTTTCATAGATTGATAGATTGATAGAAATATTGATAGATAGATAGATAGATAGATAGATAGATCGATAGATAGATAGATTGTATTAGATTGTATTAGATTGTATTAGATTGTTGGATAGATAGATTGATAGATTGA
>Ga0126342_10014683_pt1 | contig 13802 bp, 11 predicted proteins | sample Cyp1metagenome_FD_92528 | JGI IMG/M metagenome (GOLD analysis project Ga0126342, IMG submission 92528) | Coral microbial communities from Lord Howe Island, Old Settlement Bay, Australia - Cyphastrea 1 metagenome | ecosystem: Host-associated > Invertebrates > Cnidaria > Coral ...
AAATCGATCATTTGGGGAATAGTTGTTTTTTGAAATTTTCAATGATCAACTTAAACCTGAAGTATAACAATGATGATTAAAAAAAAGGTAAAAAACAATTGGAAATAAATAGAATTGGAAATACAAAATGTTGGATAAAAAAAAATGATTTCCGAAGTGGTGGTTGATTAATCGGGGGTAGGCCCACCGGTTTATTAATCTGGGCGGACCACCTGTTTTTAAATTACTTTTTTTTTTTGGGCAGTGGTGGTTGATTAATCCTGGGGGTATTATTAATCCTCACTTGACATTATATATATATGCCATAGTTATGGATTATAATGATTATATATATATGTATATAAAGTGTTCACAGATACACGGAGGGAGAGAGAGAGAGAGAGAGATGTTTATAATTATATATATTTGTGTGTGTATGTATGTGTGTTTGTTGATGTGTTTCTTTTCATATCTTGTCCTTGCCCTTGCTTGAGGAGTTTTGTGATTCCAAATGCATGGGTCGCGTTTCCTCTGAGGCTGTTATGTTTGACCACATCATGGTTTCACAGTTGTGTACAATTTATGATATGGATTTATGATGCTGAGCGATCCTGGGTAAACTATAGCGACATCCCCAGCCGATGTTGAGCATTCTGTGGAATCAACCCGGTGATCAACCGGGCAACATTTCCAGTTTAGGAAACTGGAAACCTGAAAAATAGCAAAAACTTCGAACAAAAAAAGAAAAACGTAGGAGTAATAAGGGTTTCCAGTTCCCAAATGCAATGAATTCCTATACGTGTGCTATTTTTCCAATGTGCTTGAGGTTTTTGCAATTTGTCACGTTTCCAATAAATTAGGAAAACAATAGGAACAAAAATGGAGGTGGCCAAACATGAATTCCGAAATTTTGCTAAACTTGTTGTAAAGATAGGAAACTTGCAAAAACATCGAGAAAACTATACGAACATATAAGAACATATAAGAACAAAGTAGTAAACACATAGGGCAAAAAAGGAACGGAAAACCAGAGAGCCGACACGCCCCAGACAGCTGATGGGGATCCAAATCGAGGCTTCCTTAAATTGGGTACCATTATTTGGATGATATTAATGATGGGATGATCATTTGGGATCATTGATGGATATCTTATTCTATCCCCAAATCCCATCAAAACCATCCAAAACCATCCAAAATCCCATCAAATCATCTATGAAAATCATCAAATTATCCATGTGATTTTTCGGATTTTCCATGGAACACATTCACATCAAATGGCCGGGTACCGGGGCAGGCAGCCATTCGGCCACGTTGTGTCCAGGTGCCCGGCTTTCCGCAGATGGCTCGACGTTTCCCTGACCTCATGGTGCCTGGCTTTCCGCAGCTGTGAAACCCTTTAAGGTTAATGCATGTGAATGCAAGTGTCATATGGAACATGTTGGAACATGTTGGAACATGTTGGAACATGTTGGAACATAGGGGAAAAACAAAAAAACGTATGTGCAATCGTCAAACCATCTCTGGCATTCAAAAGTTAGATGTAGTCAGAGGGTCAACGCAGTGTATATCATCCCTCATGGGCCGAAATTGCGAGATTGCGCAAGACCTAGATGCGAGCAAGAAAAATACACCCAAAAAATAGCATTCAAGATTCAAGTTCTTGTGAATATGCTTGCTTTGAGATTGATCCTTGGTATACTGTGAATATGTATATATATATATATGGGTTGTTTTCGACATGGATCGATCCCAGTGAAGTCAGAAGCTGAAACCCCATGGGTTTTTTTTAGCCCCATAAGTTGAGAGGTTGGAGGCCCCTGTAGCCTACTTCACTATGGTAAAACATGTGATCCACTGGATCCACTTACTTCACTATAACTGCACCCCCATGTGCTACAAAAACAAAGCATGTGAAAAAATAAATCACTAGTTGGATCATTGATCCAAGATCATTCAAGTTCAAGTTCGTTGAAGTTCGTCCTGGCCAATTCCATCCAAGTATTTTCCAGCTCGCCATATGTCGCCGAGGTGAAGCTGGTGACCAATGGAACTCTGAAGTGGCGCTGGTACTGGGTCACCGAAATCTTGGAACAGGACGGCGATGGGATCTGATGGGGGATGGATATGGATGGAATGTGGGCGACTTTTGACCAAAAAAAAAAGGGAAAAGGACATTAAGCCAGGACAACGTTCACATGGATTTGGGATAAGTATGGAACTTAGCTAGTTTCAAAGATATTTAAGCATATCATGTTGAGTTATTATAAATGTAGTCTTGGTGTTGTTTGTTATTTCCGGTTCGTATCCCAATGATGTTGCTATCATGTCCCAAAAAGATCCTTTGGTGATTGAACATGGCTATGGTAAATGACAATTTTCTTCGTACCTCATCGCCCTATACCGGGTTCTGGGGGTTTCCGAACATGGGTGGTACCCCAAGAACATGGATATCAATACAAAAATGGTCTAATTTTGGAGTGGGGGTGCCCTAAAGGAAACCTCCATAAAAATGCACCATTTTCCATAGCTGTGTTAAATTACAAGAGGGCACCCATAGCCAGATCCCCTCTTCTGGGTAAATTGTCGTGACCTCGCGTCGCGACGTCACTGGGGTCAAGATTCCAAGATAGCCCAGCTTATATAAGTGAAAGATTATGTTTTCCCCAACTCATAGTTGAGTATTATAAGATATTAATAGATATTATAAGTAGTATATCCCATGAACCAGTCATATGCCATCAATAGCCGGGATAGCCTTGTCATTTTCTTCAAACGCCACTTGGACGTCTCAGGACCCAATGCCTGTGATGAGAGCCACTTTCATCGAGAAACACAGCCAAGGCTCAGGGCCGAAGGTTGGCTACAGCCCGGTGAACAGAAACCAGGACTGGGACTTGGTGCAGTTGAGGTTATTTTCACGAACACAACACTATATAAAATTATACTGTAGGGGTTATATCATGTTATATTCCAACTTATGGAAGCATGGCCCAGTAATAACATGTAATAACCTCATTTAAGCACAAGTATCTACGTATGTACCATCCGGAACCTGTCTCCCGGCATCCCGGCTGCAGAACTTCCACGATACCTTGGCTCATTGGGGCTGGCGCCGCAAGCCCGATCTCATGCTGCAAATTATCGAGGAACTGACCACTGGGCAGACGCGCCACGGCGGAAGTTGAGCTATGGAAGCCATGGAAAATTACCATAAATGACCCATTTCCAGATGATTTGCCTATTGAACATGGTGATTTTCTGTAGCAAACTGTTGACTTACCGGGAGGGTCCAGAGTTTTCGAGGGGATCAAAGCATATGAAAGTCATCAAGCCCTACATTTCTGGATGGTTTAAGGCTTACCGACCCTCCAATTTCTGGATGCCTTAGAAGCTTGGAAAGACACAATGACAGGAAGAATCAGTTTCCAACTAGGCTCACGATGGGATTTATGGTGGGTATTCCAAAAATCGTTCGGTATATCGAATCAGATATCTATAGTTTGATGGGGATCAACCACCAAACATCACCTTCACCGTTCGGGCCGTTCGTGTCCCGTTGAGGTCAGGTGCTGAGGGCCAGTTTCGCAGCAAGGGCCGTGGCAAGGGCATGGTGCTGATGAAGGGCGGCCGTGGTCGCGGAGGTGCACGGCCAGGCGCGCACGGATGCAGATGGTAGATGGACTGCCAGCTGTGTCGGGGATGGGATGTTTGGTATGTTTAAACAACAAAATGCATAAATACATAGGGATTGAACCAGTAAAAACTTAATTTCGACCTGGATTTATGTGGATTTAATGTGGTTTAGCTTGATTGAATCAGCAAAACTGGGATTGTTCAACCAGCAACAGGTTGGATTCGACCAAACATGCGGAACAAGCCCCAGAACTTTGGTGAATCAAATCATTATATATACGTATATATATATACATATACATACATATCATCATATATCACAAACTAAAACCAACCGAAACAATCATGAATCATATGGTTAAGATGTGCATTTGAAAAAAAAGACGTGTCATTCTGTTTTTGAGCCATGAGATATTTAGGTTAACCTATGCCCCATCCAGCCCCACATCGCCGTAGGCGGCCGACCTGAAGATCTACCAGGGCTGAATGAGATCAATCTATTGGCGAACAAGGTGGGGCAGTAGATCCGACCCCGCACAGCATGCGACAGTTGCTGCATGGGAGGAACAGCCTCCTATTTTTACGGATGTTTACGTTGCAGCATTGGAAATCAACAAGCTTGCCACTGGTCCCTGGAAAAACCTTTATGTCTAACATATCTAGCACAGCCTACCCATAAACTGCAATACATTTCCTATAGCGTAGTGTTTGCTACCTAACTATACATTGCCCAAGGTGTACCTGCATATCTATAATTCTATAGACTATATGCCTAGATACAGCATATACCTACAAACCATATATATATACATACATGTTTTTCAGCAAGCGACATTATAAACCTATATTTAGTACAAACGGTGTCTTTTCACTATCTAAACTCTATAAAACACCTCCCATTGCCGCCAAAAACATAGCAAAAACCAGCAACATCAATAAATGTATATATATATATAATACATATATGTATATGCATATATATATAGAGCGCCTATATACATGTTTCATAGCATAGCGTGCCCATCTACTACATGATATCTATATATATATATATACATACATACATACATACATATATATATATATACATAGTTGTTTATATATATATATATATACATAAATATATATATATACATAAATATATATATATATATGTGTGTGTGCACATATTTCTTGTGCACTCCCTCAATATTCCCCACTCCCTGTAAACTACACAACCACTTGTAGCTGCACAAACACTTCCCATGTAGCACCATCTGGGAGGGGAGGGGGGTTTCAGAAGCCCTGGCCAAAAATATAATTTAGGAAGCACCCAATAACTTTGATGAGCACCACTTTGCAGGGATGTGCAAAAAGGCAAGATTTGTAATTTTGTTTCCTCAAATCACATCATAGACTTAGACCGTCTAATTGAAGACAATTGGGTTTGCTTGAAAATGGTTGTACTCCCCCAAAACTATGTTGATAAGGAAAACATGATCAATGATCAATGTTTGCCCCTTAATTTTCAGGTACGAAGGCCAGATTTTTCAAACTGTTGGTTGATTATATCAGTTATATCCTCATATTTCCTACTTAGATAACATTTTTGAATATATGTGATGGTTAAAACACCATTTTCATCATGAATATGTGGGGGTCGTGTCCGCCTGCCCACAGAGTCGTTTTTCATCACCTGACCAGGTGATGGATGTGCATTCCACCCGTTACCCCTTGACCATGAACAAGAAGATCGCTTTAGCCACATGTCTCAAAGCGAATTGGGCACCTATAGAGCAGCTGCTCCGCAAAATGTCGAGGATGGGTGACATACCCTCTGGTAAACTGTCCCATCATAACTATGGAAAATCACCATTTTTAATGGGAAAACTCACTATCAATGGCCATGTTCAATAGCTATGTAACAAATTACCAGAGGGTATCTATCATGGTTCCTCCCATTGGGGATCCAACATGATCCAACCAGTCCGGCCCATTTCGATGCTGAGGTCATGAAGCCTCTTGACTGCGAGATGGTGGAAAAATGCAAGAAATTCAACGTATGTTGCTGTTGGACTGTTGGACTTCAGGGATTCAAATGCCCATAAATGCCCCTGTTCTTGGTCAAGATTTCATAGTTTTCTGGACGCGGATTGGCGAACCCCACGTTAGTAAACGCTGGTTGAGTAGGATTCGGCCCCCAGAATGGGGATATATTAGGTACCTATTAAAAATTGCACCCCACTATTATGTGATCGATGGTAAATTATGGATAATAGTATTACTTAGTAAGAATCTATTACTGTATGGTAATTTATGATATCCTATTATGATCTATAAATTATGGCAAATTACCATAATAGATGTATTACTATTTATATTGATCTATTAAAGATGATTACTATAATTTAATTACTATTTATCATTTATCATAAATATATACTATAATTTACCATAACTATGTTTTTTTGTTTTTTTCGGATCATCGATGTGGATAGGCTCATCCCGGGTCGAGGATTTGGTCGACCTTGCCTCAGAGCCACAAGAAACAGGAAGTCGCAGAGAGGCCAAAAGCCGGACCTGGGCCTAACATTTAAGGATAACCCGACAAACATGCGACAATATGCAAACAAATATGGTGGTTTAACCCACAAAAAGAGGGATTACATGGGGAATTATTTGGGGGTTCAACCGACGAACAGAAAGGGAATGTATTCATCAGACATATGAACCAACTGTTGATGGGTACGATGGAATGGTCAAATTGTTTGATCGAAATGGGGGTAAGCTAACAGATGCCGGGTATCTCAGATTGGCAATGACTATTTGTATGAAGTGTAAGGGTAAATGTCCCAACAATTGTCCCATAGCTCAGTAGCATTACTAATCATAGATGATGGATGAACCAGCATCACCACAGATGATGACTTAAAGTCAGGCATGTTTCATCTCATTTTTGGTGAAACGGCTCTCTCCTTCCTGAAATTTGACGCCGGAATTGAATGGAATTAGCGAGCCAAAAGATATGAAATACAAGATATATAAGAGCATCAATGTGGGGCAATGGACATCTGAAATGGATCAAACTGAATCATTAAACAAGAATCGTCACAAGTTTTCAGCACTATTTTTGAGTGACCTCGATGGATAGATAGATCAGTAGACCCCTAGATATGGAATCTTGAATGGGGGCAATCGCCAGATGTCCAGAGGGCACTTGCGCACAGGATCCCCCAAAGGACTCTCCTTCCTGTTTGAATCGGTCTGATTCCAGTTCACAAGGTATTGGCAATGATTGGTGGGTACTGAAATTTGATAACTTGGGTATTTTCTTGCGAAATAGCCACGTTGCTTTGGGGATACTGATTAACATGTAGCCAATGGATGGAATAGTTGTTCTCCTTGCGAGCAGTGCACCTTTTGGAGGTTTGGAAACATTTTCCCCTTCTTCGACACTGAGGACTGAGGATGTCACGCCTGATTAAAACATGCCCGGGCCGGTTTTATCAAAAATCATTGGCTGGAAAATCACCACTCAATGGAATTTTACAGCTGGTAAAATCATCCTATGGTTTGTGAATGGATAGAAATGGGAGATCTGTCCTTTTTTGGCTTAGGACTTATTGTAGATCTTGTAGCCCAAGCACCATCCATTTGATGATCGTTTCTGATTGTTTCCAAACAAAAACCGCCCAGAGGATCATCGCAAGACCGAGATACAGAATCTCATCAACGCTTTCTGGCAGATTCTGGAAGACGTAGGCGCAGCATGGCTGGCATGGCTCTTGGTTGATAAATCTTCACGTTGGTTTTCCCCGAAATGGGCCTGAACGATGGCACACAACAAGTGAGATTTGGTTTGATAACCTCAGTTGCCCAGATTCCGGAAGCATCGAAGCTGAGACACACATTCTTTGTCTACACATCCATGCGAATGCTGAAGTAACCTGGAGAAGGAGTAAGCTTCTTTTAAAACGGAAACAAGAGGGGTTTTGTTTGTTAAACCAGTTTAATCTGATAACTGTTTGTGCGGGTTCATGTTCATATTGATGTAGCATCATGTAGCAATGTAGTGTGGAGGAAGATTCGATAGGCACCGTGGCGTGGAACGCAGGAAGCCAGAAGTCATATGGAGCGGATTGTCGATGGACTGATTTAGCACCTATCATCCCACCGACTTGTGGTCAACACACAGCACACATGCGCACATACAATTGGAGGTTCCTATATGGTACATGTAGGTTAAGTTATCCTAGATGAGATTTGAGTACAATAGGCTGCGTAGATTGGCATCGAACAGATATAGGTAGCTAAATAAGATTAGATTATATTATCGGATTAGATTAGGTTGGATTTGATTAGATTAGATTCGATTATAGATTGAATTTGATTAGATTAGACTGGATTAGATAGCTAGATGGAAACAGATGAATCGACCTAAATATATGATACCATCTGGTAATTTGTTACATAGCTATTGAACATGACCATAGAAATAGTGGATTTAATTATTAAGATTTTTTTTGTTTGTTTAGTTTTTTGTATGTTTACCAGAGGGTAGATGCCCAGAGAAAGCCAGGTCGTACGGATCGCCAGCTGCTATTGGTGGGTGTCATGCACGCCACTGGCACACCGGGCGTCACGAAGCCGCAGGGTTGCATGGCAACTTGGAGCAGATTGGAGGTGTTTCACCGGCGCTTCAGATGCCAATGAGTTGCACCGCCATATCACAGTAGATGAAGATATTGAAGATCCAGCTATACCAGCTATTTCGCTGTGAGCAGAAGGTTATGCACGCCGATTTTGACTCATGGCCGTTTATGATTGTATGTATATATATATATACTGGTTGGTGGTTTGGAACATTTATTTTTGCATATACTGGGAATAATCATCCCAACTGACTAATATTTTTCAGAGGGGTTGAAACCACAAACCAGTACATATCATTGATATTATTTTGCATGATTGCCATGAGATAACATGATCCTACATCATAGACGTGCTGAATTGGTTTCTTGATCCAACTGAAATGAGCGGATGTTGAACAGCGAAAGCAATGACATGAGATGACGAAACACACCTTCCTTGCAGAACATGTTTTGTTTTACTGGGGTTCCGCATCTGAGATCTAGTATACCCTTGCAAGTATATTAGTAATATATTAGATATTTGATTGCAAATATGAGTCAAGTGATGTTTACATATACCTTCAGTGCAACTACAAGTCCTTCTGGTCCTTCTCAGATATTTTGTTTCCCCAGTTTTCCATTCTGAAGACACCGGAACTGAGGAGTTCTTGAAGAAATTCACCAGGCATCTTGGACGCTATTCGGTGGAGAATCCAGTTATGTAAAGCGTTTTTTGGGGTAAGCCCAGTAAGAAGCCATCTATCATTAAATCACCAGTAAATCCCATTAAATCCACATAAATCCCTATAAATCACCAGTAAATCATCCATTACCAGATTTCTGGGTCAGTTTCTACATCAAGACTTGGGAACCAGAAATTGGGATGCCGGAAATGACCTCCGATGTGAAACATCAGTGTTTCAAAATCCAAGTTTGGATACTTCCGTAATATAAAACATATTGGAAGGATTAAACCTTAACCACAATTTTTAGTGTGGATAGAGGTCAAGAATCAGATTTTACCTGCTCACTTCAGAAGGGAAACTTAAGTGACATCCAGTCGTTCCGATTGAAATTGCCGTTGCGGAAGAAGTGGCTGGGATGACCCAACTTGTTTGCAGTTTGCAGATCGATGCCTAGCCTTCATAGTGTATGGACCTCAGAGTTTCTCAATCTTGTCCCAAGATGATGGCACTCCCAGAAGTCACAGAGCCGACATTCTGCATGAACGGCATATGTTGCCGACATTCAGCTGGTTCAAACCCAGAACAACCAGGAATGAATGATGTTTCCATATGGTCATGTGGTCCGTATGCTACTGCGGAATCCTTTCACTACAACTGACTACAGCATCCTTGAACTACAACCCACTGCAATGGTTGTTTGGGGAAACCACCATTTGTTTCTGGTTGTTTGATCTGGTTTTTCAATTTTTTTTTAACATGAATATCTTTAGGATCAAACCTTCGGGTGGCCAGGGTGGCCCTGGCAGTAGCCTGGCAGGCGCCTTCCACCTCCTTTGGCTGTGGAGCACTTTTTCAAAGTCTTGCAAGAGTTCGAGGCATTGTAATGACTTTTGGGGATGCTCCATCTGACAGTCTCTGACAGTCCAGCTCCACTTGGGGCTACCATGTGTCCAGCAGCAGAAATGCGGGTTGAACATGGTTGAACCATGCTGACAATTTAAGGGGTGACCTATGGATACCTGATAGATGTTATTGTACAATATTGTACAACAATATCATGCCAGCGCAACACATGAAGGCTCCAGAGCAAGCTCGTGAAGACACTTCCCCAGCAAAAATATTATATATATATATAGTAATATATAGTGAATTATTTGGTTCGCGATGTCAAATCTGCGGTTATGATGCCAAACGGTTTGGGGGAGAAAAGTCGGTGGGTTCAAAAGACGGTACGCCACTTTTTTGGGATCAAGTCCGGTGGATGATGCTATGACTTTAACGATCTTTTGAGGGCTGCTTTGCCTCAATTTTTGTTAGCAATTCATATGGAAAACTGCTGAGATATGGAAAACTTTGCCTCACATTTTATGGAAAACTGCTCTAATTTGCCGAGATATGGATGTTCGCTATGATTATGCCATCGAGATCTTTCCCTTGTTGAAAGTTTTAGGGAACCATGGATTTTGGTCATCGTAAACGTTTGCACGTTTTATCATGGCCAGGCTGGGACGGAAGCCTACAAGTTCGTTCAGAGCGACATTTGCAAGTCGAGCAATGGACGTCATGTGCCCTGGCCGCAGCCGGTGTTTTAATTCGGTTCCAGACTCGAAGGGTTGTGATGAGTTTAGACCCAGGTATGTTTTTTGGGAATTGTCCAGGTTAGAACATTGTGGAGCAGGGCGGAATGGGTGGGAGGTTCTGAACTTCAGATATTCTGGACCCTAAATTTGATCCAGCAGAACTTTGGCCTTATCAAAGCTTGCAGTTATGCACTTGCAGTGTTTTTTTTCCAGCATCATTGTGTCAAGTCTCCTGGTTAGTTCAGCCAGGACGAGTTGATGAAGAGCGTTTTCCAGAAGTATTTGCTGAAGGAAGATGAGGTGCCCTTCGCAACGCGACATGGTGATTGTGTGAAGACCAGGGAGGTCTTCAGCAAGGAGATTCGGTGAAATTTGGTGTTTTCAACTTGGACGGATTGGAACTGGGGTGTTTTGGTCAATTAGCATCAGTGAAAAGTAAGGGATGAAATTCGCTCTTGCAGAGGGAGAGAGAGAGAGTGTGTGAAACTAATAATGATGGTGAGAGAAATAAAGTTGATCTAAACTATAGAAGTCGATACAATAGCCTGTAAAGTGACAGTCTTCCCTGGCAAAAGTGCCTGGCAATGTCTTCTTGCCCGAAAATGTGTGGCAAAATGCCGGTGTCAAATATGTATGTGCATGCAAATCTGTTGGGCGAATATCTAAGTCAGATGTTGATTCCAAATTAAGCAACAAACGCTGTGAGCGCATAGGAATGGATAAAAAATGGCTACAAAAGTGCGATCCAAAGCAACAGGTCACTTTCGCGGCCAATTTCGGGTGTTCACGGTCATTTTCATGCAATATCCCATTGTCGTTGTCGTTGTCGTTGTCGTCGTCGTCGTTGTTGTTGTTGTTGTTGTGGTTGTCGTTGTTGTCGTTGTAGTTGTCGTCGTCGTTGTTGTTGTCGTCGTCGACATTGTTGTTGTTGATTTCCTGGTTTCATCCGATTCCCGTTGTTGATATCACTCTTGACTTTTTTTGTTCGGTTGCCATTGGAACACCTGTTATAATTACAAATAAACAAAATCAATCGAACAATCAGCCAACCGAATTGGTTGGCCCCTGTCAATTTGGTTGGTCCCTGATTAACAAAATGTAAGCAATTAAACATGTGACAACGATGTCAAATATATTGTATAAGACGGCTCCAAGTGTTAGCAACAAATGGCGTAGAATATCTCTATAGAATGACTAGCAGGATGCCCACAATTTCCTTTGTCAAACTGAAATGTCATAACAGGATACAGTAACACAATGTAACAGATATTACCGTGATATAACATGTGCTTAGATAACTACTTGGTGGCTCACCCTTGGTTGGTCCATTGGTAAGGGGGATGTAACCCTAATTCGAACTGGACTAAGCCTACGTGCCGTACGGGTGAAGTAACCCACATATGCTTCTTGGGGTGAGCCACCGACCAAGTTTATCCAAGTTCATCCCTTGTTGTTTGACGAATCCGTGTAGGATATGGCAGTCATGAGATATCATAAAATGTCAAAATCCATAAAGCTGGAAGGAAGTCATTGTCATTGGATTGGTTTAAGGGAATTTCCACAAGAACCCAGGAGTTTCCTTAGACAATCACCATTTTCCCACCCCCGGCTCTGCGGTCGGTTTCTTCGCCAGGGACCAGTGAAGGCGGCCGAGATGTTCAAAGTGCTGCTGAACGACGCACGGAGCCGCGACGTGATCCAGACGTCCTTTGCGTCTCGGCGACCGCCGGCCCTGTGAAAAACGGCTGCCAAAATTGTAATTTTTCCCGGCGATGATTACATGGAGAGAGAGAGAGAGAGTGATTATATAATATTATATATATATATATATATGATTATATTTATATATATATTAATGGGATAAATGGATAATCATCCCATCTATATCCATTATATACGTATATATATATATTGGGATCATTATATTAATGGATATAAATGGGATGATGATCAATTTTAATGGGATTCTATGGGATGATGAATAAGGGGTATCCGGTTTTTTTCCAACGTGTGGAAAATCACCGGGCTAAATATTCATGGTTTTAGTGGGAAAACCATCGCAGCAAGCATTTTTTTGTGGGAAAACCGAGTCGGTGTTTCTGAATTTGATTTACGCAAAAAAAATGGACGTGTTTCAAAGGTGATTCAACATGACTTAAGATACTTAAGCAGCACACATGAAGATTGATAGGTTATGAAAAGCTGGTAAGTAAAAACATCCGATTGACGACTGGATTTACGGAGATCTAGTTTGATTGGATGATGATAAACCCACTGGATCAACTGGGGGTGTTCGCTGCCCCCCGAAAGAAATGCCTATGATGTATTCCCGTTCGACCCCATTTAGTAGATCTGATATGGAGGCATTTGACATTGTATAGGATGTGTAGGGGATGGGAATGGGATCAAAACATAGGGGAATCATTACAGCCATCTTGTGGTGACGTTTCAAATACCCAAAATGGTGGCCATGTTACAATTTACATCAATTTACTGTATCATTTCTGCCTCTAGTGGCTTTTGGTTTCATTGTTGTTGCATGTCTTTGCCTCTTTCCAGCCATACCTGGACTGATCATTCCCGAGTGATCCTTGTCCAAGGATATCCTGACCGAACACTTGGAAGGTGCTCAAAACAGTACGGCAGTTTTTTTTTCCCTGGGTGGAAGCTGATGCAAGTCATTGGTTAAGGAACGATGGAGTCAGAAAGTCATTGGTTAAGGAAGGGAGTAGGCTGTTTTTTGATGATCAGTTGATGTTGCGTGGCCACGAATCATGGAGATCCTGATGCTTTGGCCACGAATCTTGAACTGGATAACTAGACCTAGGGGTCACCGCGCAGAGCGAGAAAAGCAAATCCAAGTATATGAAAACGGACATTCCCTTCATCCCTCACTTTCTTCCAAAGCACCAGAACATGCTTATTCTCAAAACCACTAACTCGTACGACTCATATGCAAGTTTTTTCCCCACCTGCCAGGTGAGGGTTGTTAGATTTTATCAGAGCTGTTCTCCTCCTCCTCCGCCTCCTCCTCCTCCTCCTCGTCCTCCTCCTCCTCGCAGTCCAGATTTCAGTGGGCACTGCCGGACCTCCACCGCGAGCGCCAGAGGGCACTGCCGGACCTCAACCGCGAGTTGCAGATCCCAGTGGGCACTGCCGGACCTCAACCGCGACTTCCAGGTTACACTACTCACTGCCGGACCTCAACCGCGACTTCCAGATCGCAGTGGGCACTGCCGGACCTCAACCGCGACTTCCAGATCGCAGTGGGCACTGCCGGACCTCAACCGCGACTTCCAGATCGCAGTGGGCAC
>Ga0126342_10014684_pt1 | contig 13802 bp, 18 predicted proteins | sample Cyp1metagenome_FD_92528 | JGI IMG/M metagenome (GOLD analysis project Ga0126342, IMG submission 92528) | Coral microbial communities from Lord Howe Island, Old Settlement Bay, Australia - Cyphastrea 1 metagenome | ecosystem: Host-associated > Invertebrates > Cnidaria > Coral ...
ATAGATAGATATAGATAGATATAGATAGATAGATATAGATAGATATAGATAGATATAGATAGATATAGATAGATATAGATAGATATAGATAGATATAGATAGATATAGATAGATATAGATAGACATAGATGGATGGATGGATGGATGGATGGATGGATGGATGGATATCTATATATACATACATGCGTGGCACAGTTGACCGGAGGACTCAAAGTAAACATACTTGAAGTCAACTATACAGTTGCATTGCAACACAGTTTTTGAATCCCGCTGACAACATATTTGTGCCAATTGTTCCACATGTTCGCAGGTGGGTACGGTGAAGTTGTCCTTGTGGCGTGACTTGGCATTTGATATGGCTTGAACTTGCGTTGCCTCCGAATGTGCAAAGATGAAGCCTTCAGTCGTATCAGTCGGAACCTAGGCCAGACAACCATGTTGCTTTAGTGTTTAGTGAAAGAAGAAACCTGGAAGGGCTTTGCATGCTATCGGAAAGGTGTGCCCTTTGCTACGTTTGCTTCTCGTAACCTCTGTCCTACCGGTTGTTATGTTCAGGACCCCGTTTGTTTTGATATTTTTTGGCCATAACCATAATCCTTGTTTTTGTTTTGTTTTTGTCTCCTGCCTTGGTTCTGTTCTCATCCTCATTCTTGTCCTCTTCTTCGAGTTTTTTTTCTCCTGTTGGGTGTTTGTTTGCTCCGAAGTCACCTCCGTGACAATCTTGCTCCTGGACACGCATGCTGCTTCAGAAATTACGGCTATGGCTATACCCACAAGCCCTTGGCAAGAACGATACATTGAAAGATCCATTATCCAAGCTCACACATCTCTGCTTGGTCGCAATCAAACCGACCAAACTGAGGCGTCAAATTATGGACATGAAAAGCTCCAAGCCTTTCGGCGAGAGAGTGGATGCGCTGCGAGAGTTGCTTGATTTGAGCCACCCCGACTTCGACGGAATATCCGGCATGGCAGCCAGCAAGGTGCGAATCAGATTCAAACGCGTTTAATGCTTTCGTCCAGGACCCTGGCTCACATGAATAGAAGATTATGGATTTTTTGTTGCACAGGGTTGATGGAGTGGTCGAACGCAATTTTTGGGCTGTTCAGGCAGGCACGGAGCTACTTTCTGATCTACTGCTGCACGAGTCGTCAACAGCCACTTTGTTCAAACAGCTTGCCGCACCAATGCGAAAGAAGGACCTCGAAATTATAAATTTGTGTCTAAGTTCCCTCTCGTTGCAACCGATGTTTGCGGCTGCCTCCGACAGAAAATCACAGACCGCAAGAAGGAACACTAGGTGCAGTTTCCGCAATCGGCGGGCCTGCGAGAGCCAAGATGAGCCAAGTTCACAAGTTGAGATTTTGGCAGCCTGCATTGTTCGAAACTCCGACAGGGTTTTGAACATTGTAGCGTTCCAATTTGTCTCAGGTCCGATCCAATGCCTTGAATGCATTGATGCGGCGCCTTTACCGCTCCTTCCTAATCCAGGATGCCTGAAACCTTACGCCGCTAGGGATTGCGGGGTCAAGGATATGAAAGGAAGCGGACATATGTGGGGTTGTGCTATAGACCGTTCTTTTAGAGGCATTGAGATGGGTGTGCTCAAGGCATCTCAAGGCAAGGTGAGGCAAGGTGCCAAAGTTCAAAAAAAAAAAACATCTTTTGTTTCGAAACCCTTCGGTTTCTCGACTGATTTGACTACAGTAAACCTTCGTTTGGAAGTTGGAAGATGCGTTTGGCAGAAATTGGGAAATTAAGAAAGGTCATAGAAAGGTCATGGCACGGTCATGGGTTCAAAGACCCTTATTGGGCCGTCCTGGGCGGTGACAGCAGGATATGGCCATTGAAGATGAGGAAGCTGGAAAGATGTCGTGCAACTTCAAGTTCCAGTTCCCCGGTACGGCTGAGGAAGCGGTTTTCCGTCAAGCACATGTGAAGGTGGTCAAGAGCTTCGACGAAGTTGCGGAGATTATGAAGAGCGACATCCCTTTGCAAGATGAAAGCAACAAGGTGGCAAATACAATGAAGGTGCGCCATGAAGGTAGTTGGACTCGGTTGGACATATTAATATTCGGCCTTACTTTGGAGCATTTAGAAGATGGGCATCTGAAACTGACAAGTGGTTGAGCTGAGAGTGATTTGTCTCTGCAAATAATTTGCGAAGACTACGGGTTGTACTAAATGTAACAGCAGCATGTAGGCGCAGTATGTTGACGGCCTTCTTTCCCGCAGGTCATCGTTACCTCACCCGGAAGCACCCCGTTTGAAGAGATGAGCAAGCAAATGGAAGGATTGCTTGCGGGAGCAAATGACAAGCTGCAAGCGGCAGGTATCCGAGAGGCTGGTTCTTAGAACACAGCCGTGTGAGGTTGCTTGAGACATCTTGAGACATTAGAGATACATAGAGATACTAGAGGCCGATTTGAGCAAGTGGAAGGAAGGCTGGAATCCAAATCACAAGAGCGACCTTAGATTTCGGATGCATACATCAGTATCTATCGCTCTCGTATATGCACGCGCACACAAAGAATGAACAGGTGTATTAGTATATATGCATACATGTGTATATTAATGTAGATTTATATGGGTAAGCACGATGTAGACATTGCAGCACAAACTCGCCTGCAATGAGCCAGGTGGGCCTGGTCGTGTCCAACCCACCGAACGCTCCTCGCTATGCATCCTTCATGGCTGACAGTGGCTGGAAGGAAAATGCTGCGTGTCGCAACTCCGCTGCACACAGCGTGCTGGGTGTCTGGGTGTAGTGACCTGGATGACAAGGTTTGAATGCCTGCAGGGCCTGCTGGTTGTAAGGTAATGGAAAGTACAGGAGCGCAGGGAGGATTTCCCCTTCAGACAGGGCGCGCTGCATTTCTTCTTTTCTGAACTTGTGAGGCGACATGAAGCCATCCTTGCCGAATGTCCTGGAGGTCTACCGGCTTGCTGAAGAGTACTCTTTGGAGAAAGTGGTGTCACCGGTGGGCCGCAATTCGCAGGTGGGCTTTCCTTTCTTTCTTAAGCATTGCAAATTCCTTGACAGCCTTGACATATCTTGACATGTTTTATTTTTCTGTTTCGACATCAAGAGCATTTCTCAATCTCGCGCAGGTCTACGTGGGAACGCCCATAGACCTGGTCCCATCAGGACGCAGGAGTCCCTCCACCATATTCGCTCGCAGCTCTGCACATATTTATCACTTGACATCACTTGACTTAATCTAGCAGCGGAAGAGGAAAGCTTCCATTCCCACCGCGCGCCAGCATGTCTTGGTCATTTAGCACTGGTCATGGGTTTAACGTGCATGTTTTGAGCTTTCCTAGCATCCTAAAAATATTTAAAGAGTATCGTTTCTGATCTCGAACTCAGGCATGATCAAGCATTCGATGAATGGTTTTCCTGAAACCGCTCAGCTTTGGCAAGATTCGCTGGAAAACCTTCTCCTGAACGCAGTGGACGAGATCGAGAGAGCCCGGTTGAACCCAAAGATTGGCTATGGGCCCAACAGCACCTCACATGTGAAACATGAATTCAGCATAATTCAAGCGTAATTCCAGCATAACAAACTTGTATGGTGCATGCAAATTGGGCACCCTACCTGTTTTTTTCCCCCTACAGCGTTAGCTTCGGGTCTCAACCAGATAAAGGTTTGGTGCAGCTTCTGGTGCTGGTTTCGGGGAGGTCCGGAGGTTCCGTGGGTTCCGTGGGTTCCGTGGGTTCCGTGGGTTCCGTGGGTTCCGTGGGTTCCGGTTCAAGTTTGGGGGTAGGTTCCGGTGTGGTTCGGGAGGTTATGGTGTGGGTTCCGGCGATTCACTGGCTGCTCTCACGCTTTTCCTACCACCTTTGCTATTGGGGATGCCACCTAGGTTTATTTTCCTCTCCTGCTCACCTTTACAACCTGCATATCGTGTGTTTGTGTGGATACGCATCGCGTGAATATCCTGGAAAAAAGGCAACATCTTCGCGCACATCCTCTACAACCTGAATATGGAGCCAACTTCTGCCTATGAGATGCTGGAAGAGTTCGTGAACAACTTCGTGGCAAAGCACGGCAGCCGCCTTCAAAGGAGCAAGGTGGGATATGATTGCCGGACAACCTGCAATTTTCAAAATTTGTGGCATGGATCGAGACTGTGTCAGCATTTGCCATGATGTGTTTGGATCAGGTCGATGAGATTGTGGTAAAGGTCGGGATTGGCAGTGGCGACTCTCGAAAACAAACTTTGCGACTTACTGCGAGCTCCATGACAGGTGGGTCTAACTGCATCATGAACCATGACACGGCTTTGTTTTGCTGCGGGGTGCTGGCTGAGTGGCGCTTTTGTATGAGTGTAATGCAGTAATGCTCACAACATAGAAGCTTGAGCAGTGCAAGCAATGTTTCTGAATTGTGACTCTGGCTTCGTTCGCTTCAAGACATTGACATCACCCACAGACCAGAGACTTATCAACAAGCCATCCTACCGTGGAAGGTGAGTACTTGCGCACGAGTGGTGCAATGGAGATGTACGACGTCATAACAGGGTCCCCAACGCAATGGTTTGATCTGAAGAGCCTTGGCAGGGTGTACAGGATGTGATGATATATGATGCATGGATTTTGGAAACACAAATTGCGACAATGTCTCTATCACTATCATTGGCACTTCCCAAAAAAACTGGACAACAGCCACTTCCAAAACCTTGGCCAGCCAATGAACCTATGCCCAGAGTTTATGCGTCGCAGGGCGTTTTTTCGCGAAAAAAATGCGCTTTTTCTGATGACGAATCACGAATCTCTCCACCGGATGCACGAGTCAGCGACGTTGCAGTGAAGCCATGAAGCCTTTAAACTTTTAACTTTCAACCAAGGAGCGGGGACGAGGCGAAATTGGCTTCGGCCAAAGCGAAGAACCGATTGCAGCTTCGCCGCTCAGTGGCTCGAAATGCTGGCTCTACCTATGCCCCAGACTTCCTGGGAACCTTGACTAAATATGACAAGATGACAGAATGACGGAATGATACAAAATGGCCAGACCCTAAAGACAAGTATCTTAGACTCAGACTTTGCATGAGCTTCAGAGTGGCATACTTTCGTAGGCATGTTGAAGATCGAGCTGATCAAGAAGTGGGGCAACTATCAGGATTGCGGTGGAATGCGCAACATGCCCTCCAAGATTTTCAGCAGTACTGAGTTGGTCTTGGTTGATGGAGAGATCAAGGAGATTGATCGGGATCCGGGACAGCACAACATCGGCATGATCGCTTGGCGTTGCACGTTATGTACTCCCGAATATCCTGAAGGTCGCGATATTGTTCTCATTGCCAACGACGTGACCCACAAAGCTGGCTCTTTCGGTGTTGATGAGGACATCCTTTTCCAGAAGGCATCTGCCTATGCTCGTGAGAAAGGGTTGCCACGAATCCACATTGCATGCAACAGTGGTGCGCGCGTGGGTTTGGCTGAGGAGTTGAAGCCCTTTTTTAAGGTGAAATGGACAAACGATGATCCATCCAAGGGCTTTGATTATCTCTACTTGGAAGAGCAGGATTTGAAGAGCTTGCCAGATGACGCTGTTGACGTGCACGTCCAGCGAGTCAACGGCAAAAAGCACTTTGTGATTGATGCCATTATCGGGGAGGGATTGAAATCTACTCAGGGTGGCATTGGAGTCGAGAACTTGCAAGGAAGTGGACTCATTGCAGGTGAGACCTCCAAGGCCTACAACGAAGTTTTCACTTTGTCTTATGTCACGGGACGCTCCGTTGGCATTGGAGCATACTTGAATCGCCTCGGCCAACGTGTCATTCAAATGGTGAACGGACCCATGATCCTCACAGGCCTGACTGTCCAAGTCGTTTCAAACTATCGCCTTGTCAAGTCTTGCGGATTGAGTGTGTCTTATTCCAAAACGTTTGTTCTAGACTGCATCAAAAAAGAGACTTTGTGGCCAATTATTGGAGCAAGTGAACACTTCGTGACATGGTTCAGTGACAGTACTTGATCATTTCGAAATATGAGCCATATTTGCAGGCTTTTCCGCGCTCAACAAACTTCTGGGGAAGAATGTGTACAGCTCTCAAGACCAACTTGGAGGGCCACAGGTAATGGTGCCCAATGGTATCACACATGAAGTGGTCACAGACGACACAGAAGGCGTTGGGGCCATCCTGGACTGGTTGCACCTTGGCTTCACTTGAGACGGTGCAGCATCAAATGGATCCCAGAGCCTCGCGCCATGGAGACTTGTTCCTCCATGTCCCGTTTGTGCAGTTACAGATGTTACAGGTCGTATTTGTTTTGAGGAGAAGTTTTCTGGTGAGTGCTATGGCGTTGATCATTGATTTCCTGATTTTTGCCCTCTTCACTGCTGTTGTCCTTCTGTTTGACAAGTTACTAGTTTCATTTACAAAGCTAAGGTCCTATGTACCAAAAACAACGGCCGAAATACCGCCCATCCTTGAGCCCATGGACCCAGTGTCTCGAGAAGTCACCTTCATGCCTTCTAAGACGCCTTATGATCCTCGGCACATGCTGGAAGGCAAGGCTTGCAAACTGCAGCCGGGATATTTCAAAGGCTTTTAATTTTCCAACAACTTCCGATAAGCGCAAGAAATCCAATAAGATGTTTTGGATGTCTTTGGGGCGCGGCATGGCAGGTACCACAACGCCTGAGGGTGGCAAGCTGACCGGTTTCTTTGATGAAGGTACTTTCAAAGAGTCACTCAGATCGAATAGCATCCTAGCACCAGGTTGAAATCTTGAGTCATCGCACCATTCGGCATTCACAATTCCGAAAGCACATGTCCTGGGGTCGTTTGATGTAAATTGTCTGATCATCCGAGCCCAGTTTGATGTGAAGTTGCATGATGTTGCAAGAGCATCAAGAGCCAAGCATTTAGACACACCAAATAGCAGCCTACAGATTAATCGGGTTGCTCTGAGACTGGCTCTTCAATCTCCACCACTCAGGTACTTGCCAGGTTGGGGCAAGAGTGTCGTGATTGGACGTGGCAAGCTGGGCGGCGTCCCAATGGGTGTCATTGCAGTGGAAACACGAAGCTTTGAGGTGAAGCAGTCTGAAGTACCAGTAACATCCAGCAAGACAGAAATGTGTAGGTATAGTTCTTGCCCTTTGATTGCGTGATAGCGTGATAGTCAAGTCATCTCAACCTCAGCGGACAAACTTCCTGACCTGTCCGCGGTGGATCAGTTCCCAAGGGTGCAGCTGGTGTAGATATATTGCATATTGGTATATATATAATGTTTATATGTATGTATGTATGTAATGTAATGTAATGTAAATGTAAATGTAAATGTAAATGTAAATGTAATGTAATGTAATGTATGTATGTAATGTTAATGTTAATGTTAATGTTAATGTTAATGTTAATGTTAATGTAAAGTAATGTAATGTATGTATGTATGCACATGGCATTGCGTCGATTTCCTTACATGCATGCATGCATGCATCCATCCATCCACCCATCCATCCATCCTTTCATCCATCCATACAGACAGACATACAGACAGACACAGACGGACAGACAGACACACAGACACACACACAGACACATACACACAGATATATCTATGTATGTATATTTATATATATATACACGAATTATGTATATTTCAATTCTTTTTGCATTGGAGTTGTTCCAGTTTGCGATGGCGAGGCTCTCATGCACTTCGCAGCATTTACACCAAGGAAGCATGGACCGCAAAGTTCCCGCGGACCCAGCGAACCCGGCAAGTCAGGAGGTTGTCGAGCCTCAAGCTGGACAGGTGCCAAGACCTTCACATCGAGTTTCAACATTTGGCAAATCTGTCAAGTTTGAATTTGTAACTTTCACCGTTTTTCTGTGTTTCATTCACATGGCAGCTGTAGGTGTGGTTTCCTGACAGCGCATTCAAGACGGCGACAGCGATCCGCGATTTCAATCGTGGTGAGAACCTGCCACTGATCATTTTTGCCAACTGGCGTGGGTTTTCAGGCTGGCCATTGCATCCGAATGTGCAAGAGTAAGCCGTGCTGGCTGGTTCCCTTGAGCCTGTGCAGAAGCAGTTTGATATGTCTGCTATCCTGGAACGTTGCCAGGCGGAACCCGAGACATGTACCAGGAAGTTCTGAAATTTGGAGCCCAGATCGTGGATGCCCTCGTTGAATACAAAAGCCCTGTTTTCGTCTACATCCCTCCGGGTGGTGAGTTACGAGGTGGCTCCTGGGTTGTCATTGATCCAACTATCAACCCTGAACAGATGGAGACTTGGCTCGTTTTTTGAATGTCTGGAGGCTGTCATATTTTTTGCTTTAGAAGTTTAGAAGGGATATGTGAAGACCATTTCTTTGCCCTGGACGATGCGTGTCGTTTTCATCCAAGGAGATGTATGCGGATGTGGAATCACGAGGTGGAATCTTGGAGCCACCAGGCATTGTGGAGGCAGGTTGCATTCAATTCATAGCCGGGCTATCAATTTGCATTGTTCTTACAGCAAGTGAGCTTTCATCTGATCCTCACAGTTTTTAATTCTTCTTGATCATCGTAATACTTGTGAAATCTTGTGAATATGTTCACATCCTTGTGCATCCTTGTGCCATCTCGTACCATTGTACCGTGTACCTATGTGTGCCTTGAATCTTGCAATAATATGAAATGATGTTAGATCATTAATGTTACAAATAATGCCAAGAATTATCTGAATATCTTTGAATACTTTCCACAAATGGCCCGGCCTCATCCGGAAGGTGAAGTTCCGAGCTGGTCAGCAGCGAGAGCTGATGCACCGCTTGGATCCCGAGCTGCGGAAACTGGATGCAATGCTTGAGGCCTTGGAGCCGGGGCGGTGGGATGATGTGGGATGCTTCAAAACCGAAACATCAGACACACTGTGAAAATCTGTGAAACACGTTGGACAATACTCTGACTTTGTTACTATTTGATCTGTTTGTTATTTGTGCCGCCGAAGCCACCAAACGCTACTGATATCTCAGCTGCAGAGGAATCTTCATCCTCGGAAGTGGGTAGTGCTGCTCAAGACATTGAAGCGCAGATCAAGACTCGAGAGGACCAAGTGGAACGTTCTCCAAGCAGCTCTTGCTTGTTCTTGGCATTTCTTGGCATCTTTTGGATGTCTTGGCGTTTCTTGTCAAGCTTTTCTGCATATCTCACCCGCTCTTGCTCCAGGATAAGCTGTCACCCCTGTACACGCAGATTGCTTGCGAATTTGCGGATTTGCACGATCGCACTGGACGCATGGAAGCCACTGGTGTCATTCGACAGGTGTGGAAACGCCATGATCATGCCATAGCCATGTGAATGGATGAGGTGCCAAAACACGATGGTGTATCAAGACCGTATTGCAAAACAACACATGATCTTCTCACTGCTTCGGCTTCTTATTTTTCAGTTGCCCTCCATTCCTTCCTCATGCAAGTTGAAAGGCCAACCACCAAAACTGTCAGATGCATGACATTCTCTAAGTTGAGGTCCCTGATTCTTCCATGCGCTAAGAAGAGAGCCAGCAAAACTATCACAACAAAAAGATGTGGCCGTCCTTCATAAAAGCACAGTGCACACGATTCCCGCGAGGGGCTCGAGTGGCGTCGCTCCAGAGAATTCTTCTATTGGCGAGTGAAGTGCAGATTGCTCCAGAAGGAGAGCATCTGCAACTTGGGATGTGGCGGAACGTCATATCAATATCCTGTTGGGGCGCACTTGTCCAAGCAATAGTTGCAATATCCATGTGGGCTTTCGCCTATGATTTTATACTGTAACTCTCTTAGGCACCTACATTCTAGGGCAATCACAATCTTCAATGTTTGCCTGTGTACCTTGCTTTCTGCACTAAGCAGCTGAGATTTTCTTCCACCTTCCTGGCATTCCCACATTTTTATGGAGCAAGCACAATGGCCCGCCAGGAAGTGGAGAGCCAAATCAAGGAAGTTGATCCCAGCCTGTCTGCCAAGGACACATATGCGCTTAATGTGGCCCTTTTAGACAGCAACGTGATGAGATATGTTGCCAACTTTGGGATGTTCTTGGGCACAGTGCGCCCCCAAAAAAAAGACCAACTATTAAAAGAGTTAACCATAGGCCACACTTGCCAAGGCCAAGGCAGATCCTTGCCAAACAAAGCGTGCTTGCGCCTTTCGCAACAATCCCGCCGTTTGAGCACAATCTGCGATTTACAACCTGTTCATTGCAGGAATCGCAGGAGCTCTTGTCGAGCTGGCTGTCTGAGGCGGACCAGGGAAGTGGGGACATGCATGGAAAAACCTAGTCTGGTCATGTCTGGTCACCGTGGCATCAGTGACATTGTAGTGCACACTGCAACTGGAGGCCGGCAAGGACGATGACAAGAGCATCGTGACTTTCTTGGAGGGGAGACCCTTCGTCACCTGGCACGAGATCCTAAATATCCTAAGCCTCCAAACGCTTTTGCGCATTGTTTTGGAACCGAGGCTTACAAGCTGGAGCAGCTGAAGGTGGACGTGACAAAAACGCAGATCAAGGCCAAATTCAGCTCGTGTCGTTCTGCGTCTTTTTCCCGAGGAAATGCATGGTTTTTCTTTACTATTGTGTTCCTGCTCATTTATGCGTTCCTGCTCATTTCCCCCAGAGAACGACCAAGAAGCATCAAGAAGCTAGAACTCTTGCGCGGCGGATTGAAAGAGAACGACAGCCGTGGCAAGTCTAACGCAGGAGCTTTTGGAGAAGCTACCGGAGAGCGAACGGGAAGGGCTGTTGACTCCTGACCGCAATGGCAAGCACTGGCAGGCATCAACTTGATGTTATCAACTTGTTCTGTGCTCCAAGTTGACTTGGCAACTCCACATTTTTGGAGACTATCTGACAGATTAAAAGACAGGACAGTTGTGGGCAAAGTTGGTCTAATCATGCTGTGGGATGTAGTCTGATCTGCAGCCAAGGTGAACGGCTAATCGGCTAGTCAGGGCTAGTCGTCATCTTTTCCAAGTGCTTTGGCAAAGCATCTGGGTAGCAGTGTGAAGCTTCCGAAGGTTCTGTGTTTCATGTCGACTCCTTTGCAATTTTTATCAGACTGAGCAGAGTTGGATCGAGCAACCCTGCAAAATCTGCAGCCGCACGACAAATCTCCTTGTCAACGTGCCTACACTTGGCACCTGATGGTTGTGAAGGGCATGTCTGAAATGTAGAATCGGAATACAAAGAAGATGAATTCATCACACTTCACCTGCGACAGCTAAGGTGCAGCATCAGTTGTTTCCAATAAAGATTGAATCTGATTGACTGCCAATTCGGGTGGAGCTTGCTGCTCTCCTGGAAACGCTTTTGAGCCAGGCTCATTTAATGTGCTCATAGCTTGGCATATCGGCAATGTGTGCGAGGGGAATCCTTTGAAGGGGGTGAGTCTGTGAGATCCCCAGGATTTTTTGATGCAAGTCTACAACACCACGATGCCCAAATCCTGTGAAATTTGAGCGGTTTCTGAAGCCAATCCATTTCGGCTTTCTAGGGCCTTCCCTTCTGCATCAATAGATTAAGTTGCGTGGAGCGGCGCCGTGGTCGCGCCTCCATTTTTTCCAACGCATTCCTTTTTCCAAGTTTCCTAATGCCTTAAGGTGGCTTTCATCACCGAAGGCGGACAGATGAAGTAGTGACAGACAGGTCTCAAGAATTGAAGAGATGCTCTGGTGCAAAGAAAGTTTTTTTGCGCGTATATCCTTTGATGATAGCACAGAGCAGCAATAGTCCCCCAAGCGCCGGCCGCTATAGCATCTTTACTCGGAAAGGGACCTTGTCTTCAACTGCATGCTGGGCTTAAGCGTTTGATCCTTCTGGCACTCATAGACAGGTGAGACATATTTGAGTTTAAAATGTTGGTCGGAAGTCGGAAGTAGGCTTGAAGTACCTAGGCATTCTGCTACATTTTCAATGGGCTTGCCCTGCCGCAGCTTGTGCATAGCTGTAGATGAAAGATTTCCGCGGATGAAGCCATGTTTGTCAGTACCCTTTTCCGTTCTTGACCTGAAGAGGGTCAACCAAAGTGACATCCATGTCATGGAGATGAGATAATTCACACCACCCCACCACCTAGCAGAACTGCAGTGAAACTATTTGCATTTCAAGCGTATATGAAAAATTGAGCCAAGACACCTCGTAGCAGCCATTTCCACCCACATCCAGCAGTGCCATGAATCAAACATCCGTGCCATGAGGCCACAAATTCCCTATATAACTTATCCAAACTTCATTTTTGTGATGGCTCTGGGTATGGAGCCAGATGGGAAGCAAGAGGCAGTCAAGGCCATTGACAACTGTCTCCGTCAAAGGCCGATTGGGCTGCTGGGAGGCTGCACTAAATCATACTGAATCTATGATATATTTCAAACATTTCCATGTTGTCGCCGTTTGTTGTGCGATGCGAGTACCAATGTGCACCTGTTCAGGCTACTTCGGAGTACCAAAGTCATGTTTTTCTTCCACAGACATGCCCATCACAAGGACAAGCTGGGCCGAAGGCCGGTCCGAGGAAGAAATTGACAACAGTAGTTTCCAACAGTAGTTTCCAGATCCAGGTGGCTTAGGTGCTAGAAAGAAGGGCGAGAAGCACTGGAAACAGGAATGGCAAGGTAAGAGAGGGGGAGTTTTGATTTTCTTCTCAAATTTCTGTGAGCCTTCGAAAGTTCAGTGGTTGCTTATAAGATTATGATTTGCCTATGTGCCAGCGCACCTTCTGACAAACTCTCATCATTTGTGGTCTTTGGATCCAGTCACCTTGAGGTCGCTTGACTTGAAGGGGGCGATCAGCATGGCAGCTGATCTCGTGCCTCAAACCTGCAAGCTTGATGGATCTTGATGGGCCCTGGTAGGCTGCTGTTGGAGTGCAATTTTTGGCGACAAGCAATCCCAACGCCATAGCGGATTGGAACGCACGCGCGCGATTCCAATGCGACAGAGCACAAAACTCGCGATTTGCATGTCAAAAAATCAAGAAAGCACACGACAGCGAGCCTCCTGGCACTGCAACAGCTGCAGATGAACCCTAAAAGGATTGCTACAGCAGTACAAGCACCGCCCTCACAATCCTCCAAGGGTCGTCCTCATGCTGTCAAAACACATGGCATGTACTGGGTCCGTAGCATCCATATGCTCTGCATTTGATTTGAAGAAGTCGAAGTCAGAGTCCAACATGGCGTTTTTTTGGTCACGCGGCATTGCATGGAGGAATTGAAGCCATGCGTCAAAAACATTTGTTTGGCGTCCGTGATGTGGGAAATGGTGCCTGAGGCCAGGCATTTTGGATTGCCTGATGTTATTTTCAGCTCCTCGGCATTCCTTGACATTCCTTGGCATTTGTTGGTATTCCTCAGCGCTTCGTGGCATTCCACTTCAAGCTTTGCAGGCCACTGCGTTCTGATCCTGAGAGAGAATTTAGAGATCTTCACCGTCGCTGAGGAAACTTGCCGGAGACTTTCAGCAGCTTCGATTTCACTGGGAGTGGTATGCTTTGCCTTGAAGAGACGCGCCTCGATCTGAAGACTCGCCTCGAGGATTTTTTTGAGCTTCAGATGCCAGAGGGCTCGCAGGCACCAATATTTTGTTGTTTAGGGGCCAGCCACAAAATATAAATAGAGGTCAATTTCAGCTGCAGAGCGGGGTTCTAATGGGTTACCAGTACTACCGCACAAGGCGGTAGTTTCAAAAATAGGACACCTATAGGAGAGGTTGGTTGTTGTGAATCACGGATGGCAGAGCGAATCCACTGATGGACCGACAGGTGGTTGGAGTTGTGTTTTTTGGAATGGTTGCAATGGTTGCAGTGGTCACCTTACCA
>Ga0126342_10014685_pt1 | contig 13802 bp, 10 predicted proteins | sample Cyp1metagenome_FD_92528 | JGI IMG/M metagenome (GOLD analysis project Ga0126342, IMG submission 92528) | Coral microbial communities from Lord Howe Island, Old Settlement Bay, Australia - Cyphastrea 1 metagenome | ecosystem: Host-associated > Invertebrates > Cnidaria > Coral ...
CCGGGCCTACGGGCCACGGCCCCCAGTGCCTAACGTTGCTTTCTGAACTTACAAGAAAACTAGCTAGCTGTCTGACCTAAAACGGCGTCTCCGCCACAGCCAAACAGCAGGGCCTGAGGACCGCGCCTGCGAATTTTCTCTTTTCGCCCCTTGTTACTAGTAAGGCCTCCTCTGACGCGCTCCCCCTGCTGGCGGCAGGGGTCGGCGGATTACCAACCAATCTTTTGCCATATTCATGGGCATACCAACCAGCCAACGTTTCGGTGTTTCGTTGCAGGTTATCTAAGAGTGGCCAACGGTGAACATTTTTGTTATGGAGCATCTAAGTGTGCAAAACATATCCAAAAAATACACATTTTCTGAAATATGTGAGTGTTTTTGTGGGTTATCTAAGATTAGCCATGAAACTTGGATGGTTTGTGCAACAAAATTAATGTCTCAAGAAGGAGGCAAACCTCAGTAAAGATTAAGTTCAAATGTGTTGTATGTATAGGATGAATAGGCTATATCTGAGCCAAAATAAGAGTATGTTTTGTCTTGCTTTTTTATCTGTCCTGGCAGTCTCCAAAGAATGTTAGAAAGTAGAACATGTGCCAAATTTTGACCGAGAGATGCCAGACGATCTACCACATTCCTCTCTGCATCCAAATGGCTCAGTTGATACTCGGTTTAGATGAACCAATTGAGCACAATGATCCAGCCAAGAATCAACTGAATTTGCTGGGTTTGAGAAAGCAAAATGGCATAGAATCCACATAAAGTCGATAAGTTGGACGATATGAAAAAACAAACATATGGTACAACCTAAAAAGGCAAGTTTTAACTAGCTAAAGTTCTTCAATCATCGTGGACATATCGGCAGCAATCATGACCGTACAAACATGCTGTTTGTTGGTTCAAACGCCACACGTCTCGGTGAAAGGCTACCCACAGAATCGCCGTAATCTCAGTGTAGAAACATTCTCAAACTACATCAACATATCTCAAAGCCTTGGGCACCGTTAAGGACAATGCACTGAGCTTGATTGACCATACTTACCCTCCAGTGATCTAGTATGACCAACTGACGAATCCATCGAAACCCATTTCATTTGTGCACTGTGATGGATGTGTTGGCCATGATGGCACTAGAAAGCAAGCCTACATGGATGTAAGCATCCGTTACTCAGTAAGGGGGTCAGAAAAGGGGTCACTGGGATGGCACCAGTTGGTAAGTGGTGATAACTCATGTCTGAGGTTTTAAATCTACGTTTCGGCTGGTTAAATCCCATTTTTGTTATCACATATATCCGCATTTTTGTTACTCACTCTCAAATTCCCATGTGTTTGTTTCTTGCATTCCCTTTTTCTCCGCTTGAATCCCAATAATTTGTTGGCTGCTGTATCAGCAGTTCACTTACAAATCCGTTATATATTTTCCCCTTGTTATGCCCCCAGTTTATCACCATGTGTTGGTTGTATCCCCAGTTATATCACCATCAAGACACCACTTTTGGCTGGTGAATCACCATCAAAATACATCAAAATACCATTGTTGCTCTGCTAGTCACCAACAAAATACCATTTCTGGTTGCTTGTTTTTGTTTTTTAATTAGAACCCCAGATATGTCCCCAGCTTTAAAACACCATTAAAGCCCCATTTCAAACACCCGGTTTCGAACGGGTTTCGTTTCCGGTGCAGGTGATCACTTTAGAGGTGGAGCCCAGCTCTCTTTCTCTGGCACCCAGCTGTGCGGCCAACACCGGCTCAAGGTGTCGCGAGGCGCGGTGATTTGAGGCTGTTTATGCATCTTAATGTTTATAAATATATATATATATATCAAATATTTATTTTATGTTTCTTTCTAATTATCCTATATATTATTATAGTTTCTTAATATTTCTTATATACTTTAAAGTATGTGATCATATATGATAGTGTAATAATATGTGAATAAATGGCAATATATTGTAAATATTTTTTATCTATATATGTGTGTGCATTATATATATATATACACATCATAGTTATTTTATGTTCATGATGTTCATGATATGTGCACAGTTTTGCTTTGGGACAACACCTATAATACCATATTTGGGGGATGAGCATCCAGTTACCGGCTCTTTTAGGGTTAACTAGATTGCTAGAGCTTTGACTCGTACCCATAATGTGTGTATGTATATTATATATGTATATGTATGTTCCCGGTTCCCGGTTCGCTGGTCCCTCCCATAATATATATATATATATATATACATATTATATATATATACATATAATAGATATTATCATTATTAATTAGTATTTTTTATTATTATTTATTGTTATTAGTATTATTGTTATTGTTATTATTATTATTGGTAGTAGTAGTAGTAGTATATGATATTGTCATGTTCTTTGCGCGTTTACATATCAATCTGTAGTATATGCTTTATTGAATAAACCCAAATGATGGTGGAATATTTTTGGTATATTGGTATTGACCATCATCCATCAAATGGGAAGCCTATTCTTAAGCAACCAGTAAGCCGAAATGATGCTGTCTGACAGGGGTGCTGGAAACTGAAGCCTGGCTTCGGACCCGGAAATGGCATTGAGCCAACCATGTGATTTAGATGACAGGGGGGTTCCATAGTCATGGGGATACCCCAATAGCTGGATGGTTTATTTCATAGAAAAATCCATCTATAAATGGATGATAACTAGGGGTACCCCCATGACTTAGGAAACCCCCACTTGATTATAAAGTGTGTCACAGATTGCTGGTTCTTCATGTACCCTCTTGTAATTTAGCGGCTAAGCTGTGGAAAATTCATGAAAATTCACACAATCTAAAAGTGTAAATCATCAAATGGACAATGGCTACTATAGCTCTGTAACAGTTGACCAGATGGTAATCACACGCATATGATTATTACCCTCCGGTAATCAAACATGGTTCGCAAGGAAAATCCACCATTTAGTTAGATGATTTTAGCTGGAAACCTTCATTTTATGGAGGATGGTCACATATTATCCCATATTTCCCTATGATTGTCTTATGATATTCCTGAAAAAATTGATATTATCCCATATTATCCCATATTATCCCATATTTCCCATATTTCCCTATGTTTTATGATATCCCATATTGATGTGACCGAAAAAAAAAACAACTGATTGCTGGTGATTCGCCAGATGAGTGAAGCCTCACGGCGCTCGAGTTCACCCGCCAGCCCAGCGCCGTCCGGTGCCCCTTTGGGTCCTTCCTGGCTCCCCAGGGCAGTGGCCGTGGGTTTCTCCAAGTATTTATATATATATATATATACCCTCTGGTAATTTAACGTAGCTATTGAAAATGACCATTAATAGTGGCTTTTCCCATTAAAAATGGTAATGTTCAATAGCTATGTTAAATTACCAGAGGGTATATAAAGGCAAAATATAGACATACATAGATTTAACAATAGTATTGTTGTTTGTCCAGAAATGGATGAAACCAGGATACGAGAATGGCAATGTTCATGGGAGAACGAGGATGGACCAAGATTTTTAGGTGGTAGCCTAGTTTCAGACAAACCCATGTTCATGTTTATCCACAACCAAAGAGATACACCAAAGATAACAAATAAGGACTTCATTCACAAAGATGTGCATCTCAAAGCCGAAAAAGAGGCATCAAAGATTTCCACCAGGATGTTGGTCACTGCGTTCCACAGTGATCCTTCCAGTATTTCAAGCGGCAAGGCATTGCAGGTTTACAAATACAGTTACAATAGATAGATTGATTGGTTGATTGATTGATAGATTGAATGTATAGACTGATAGATTGATATATACGTCAGACATGCCTATGCAAGTATATGTATACTCACTTGCCAAGTACCAGGTGCCTTTCTACATGTACAACTGACGAAACAAGACCGATCAAGCTCACCTTGTCGCTTCTTTTTGTACAATAGACATATACAATTCACTGTTCATTCACTCGAAGTTCTTACCACACTATTTATGACTATGAATCTATGAGACCTCCATGAATATACATCTGTACTCCAAGGTTTTCAACTTGTAACAACAAATGCTCCAAGATCAAAAGATACTCCAGTATTACAGTATGACCTACGTCCGAATACGCTGCATATTTTCCTGTGCAGAGCCTTAGTACCCTCCGGCAATCAAACATGGCGATGACAATCCCGAGTTGTCCACTGATGATTTTCCGATTAAGAATGGAATCTATGGAATCTACTGCCACATAGGATTATCGGAGGGTATCCCGAAAAACACTGATCTCGCAAGATGAATTTCAGATACAGGAAGCTTTTCTTTTACCATCAATTTCAGAAGTTTCATGGAGGTGTTTCCTTTTATCAGATCTTGGATAGTGGGTTAATCCCAATATTTATTGGTTCAATCCCCATATTTGTTGATGGAAAAAATGATTGTTAAATCTCCATTTTTTCTGGATGTCATATGACCCAACAAAAGATTGGAGCATCTGAACAAAGATGGAGAAGATTAAAAAAAAAAACGACCAACCGAACTGCAGGATGTGAGCAGCTATGGTGGAAAATCAATCAAATCTATTTTTGGTGGCACCCAATGACTTGAGTGACTTGACCCAGACCAATTTATGTGCGCATGTGCATGGAGAATCCTATGAAAACTTTGGAATGAAGGGTCACAAATCCCATAGTTGAATACGGCTGAGGCTTGTGATAAGAAATATGTATTTTTGTTGGGGTCCAAAATGTTTCTTAGACTCTTTGGCTAAGATTTGTGGATGGCAAATAAACTCTAAACTAGGTTTCTTAATCCCACCAACTTCCATTAACTATTAACAATTCAACCTATCCCTTCTGAGCTCCAGGAGCAGCAGGGGGATTGCCCATTTCCAGCATTGCCCTTATCCCTTGACTTATCCCTATTCCCTGGAAGCAGCTTTCAAAAGGAATGCGGAAATACACAAGCAACACATGATGTAAATATGTTTTTTTCCATAATAGAGCAAGTAATGTACTTTCCCAAAAAGTTAGAGCCTACTTTACTGTTTAATAAAATAATAAAATGTCCTAACACAGTCCCCGACCGTAGTCGAATCCTTAAATCCACAATTGTGCTTATGAAGTCCTTGATTTTGGACGAATATGATTGAGAAATCTTGAGAAGTCGGGTCAAAATGGGTCAAAATGGGTCAAAATTGGTCAAATACATCTTGGTCAAGCCGGTCAAGCCCCAATTTCCCTAATCGGCAAATCCCCTAGTCCTCCAGGTTTCATCACCTGAGGCCGGGCCCAGCGTCGTTTTCGGCCGCCTCCCCCAGCGGACACCGGCGCTCCCCGGTGGTGCACGACTCCACGACGCAGACGCCGCAGCGCAGCGAGGGCAGTGGTGCCAACCTACTGGGGCCGGCACCAGGTGGGAAAATCATGGGGAAAATCTTGAGGAATGAACAGCATATAACAGCATGGTGCCCCGCAGTTCTGTGAACGTTGGTTTATAAACCCCATGAATACTATAATTATATATCATGTTATATCTACCATAAACCATGATTAAGCCACTTATAGGGCAACTGAACGCTATCGACTAGGGACCCCGTCCTGAAGGTTTTGATGTTAATTGATGGCTATGGGTAAATTACAACACTGGGAATCATCCCAAAATCGCCTCTGTTAGGTTTTTGAATTACTATAAGTTACCCAGATTGATGAGGGAAAAGATCGAAGATGAATGGAAAAACACTAAAACTAGTAGGATTGAAAGCAACTTCTATTTTTTTCGGGGGGTGGAAGTAGCTATGGGTGTTAACCATCATTTATCAAGATTCATGATGATGGAATACTAATGAATACTATGTGATTAAAACATGGTAACATGGTGAAATTATATAAAGTGATGGGAAATATAAGATGGTTGATGGTGTATGGGAATTTCATAGGGATTCAACCAACAAAATGTGAAAATGGTTGGTATAACTAACCTCCAATTTATGGCTTTCAATAGGAAATGATGTTCTACCTCATGGAATCTAGTAGCACCCTACATTGGCCCTGCATATCCTTAGGCAAACCCATTTTGGGAGATGGGCATGGAAAAACCGAATCATTTGGGGAACACAAACACGTCTTTTGGATCCCTTTTTGAGTTCTTGATTTCCACGTGTCCCCCTTTGAATCATATGTTATCCTAGAATCAAATGTCCCTCATGGAGTGTTCCCATTGTTTGGGGCGTTCACACGGGCCTTTTTATCTTTTTTCACGGCCCCCAGGTCCGAGATCGCTTCGGAGTTCCTTTTGTTTGGGGCGCTACACGTTGATGTCGCTGTCCTTCCTCTGGGCCTTGGTGGCTCTCTGCGCCCTGGCGGTGAAGGGTGGAGAATTGTAATATGGGGGGTCCATAAATGGGGGTACCCTCCATGAATGGATGGTTTATTTCATGGAAAAACGTAGAATAACATTGATGAAACCTGGGGCTACCATTACTTTTAGGAAAATTCCATATAATGACCTGAAAAACAAATAGAAAAGTGATGTATCACGGTTCTTGTTGGATTTTATCTATCTTTTCAGGGGTTAACATAATCCTTGCTGCCTATGATGAAATGCTACCTGTATGGGAGCCCCAATAGATCCCATGCTAAACCGGGGACTCATTTGGAGGTATTCGATATTGAGGGGATGGGATTGGATTTGACTGTTGGCCACTGAAATGGACAAACATGCTGACCTGCTAGGAATTAATTGATGTTTTACTGCGCTGCGTATCTAAGGTTAGGCGTGGACAGCCAAAGTTTAGCATGTCATGGTCCTGAATACAGGCTACAGTAGGTTGCCATTAAATAATGCAAATGATTATATCACAAAAAAAGCTTACTATATGTACTTTTGCCGCATTTGGTTGGTAGTTCCCCACCTGCCAGGTGAGGGTCTCTAGATTTGATCACAGACTATCCCGCCTCTTCGCCTCTTCTCCTCTTCTCCTCCTCGTCCTCAACGGCGAGCGCCAGATCTCAGTGGGCACTGTCGGACCTCAGCCAGACGCCAGAATGAATGCCTGAAAAGATGTCAGAATAGATGCCATATAGAATGTCAGATAGAATGTCAAAGTATATGCCAGGAAGAATGTCAGATAGAAGGCCAGAAGAAATATGCCATATATACTTCCAGATGGTATGTCAGAAACTATGTCAGACTAGTGTTTCAGGGCGGGGGATCACTCGAAGAAAGTAACTTGGGTTTTTGGTGTTTCTTGCCCGCGTCCCAGCTGTATCAACAAGTTGCTCTGCTCCCAAAGACCAGACAATCACCCAGCCCCCGAGTCACCAGTCAACTAGTGGTCGACAGTCGCATCTAATTTCAGATGCAGAAGGTGTCCTGCCCCGATGTCCAAATTCGAGTGGAGGAACTAAAATTATCCAAAATTGCTGTTGGATTGGGTGATTTGGTTGGACCCTGCGGTTGTAAATATTATCCCAGAGGTATGGCAACATGATCTACAAATGGTGGCTGTTCCATGTCTGCATTTTCTGGTGGCTATACCGACATGATGTTAAGGGCTTTATCACCATTTGCACCGTATCTATAGGGAAGTTCCATCCAGCCTGTTGTGAACTGCCCAGCCACTGGAGGTATGGGGGAGGCGGAGCTGACCTTAAGCCCAGCGCTCAAAACGCCTCAAAGCGGGAGTGGTGGCGAAGCCGGGCCAGAGTGGGGTCATCAAATGTCATCAAACATAGCTGGGAAATCACCGAACTAAAGGGAATTGGAAGAATTGGAAGATGAGTCTATAAATTGGGATGTTCCATGGCTGTGTTTGATTGAGGATGCCAGAGGTACTCTGATGGGTAAGTTTTTCGTGGCGATTTCACCTAACAACGGAACATCACCAGGTTCCTGGCTGCTGGAGGCTGCCAGTTCCAGCAGTCCTGAGCGAATCAACCTCACAAATATGAGGAAAATGGTGAGTTTACAAACCAAACACAGGGATATCACATGATACAACCAGTTGCAGGCACATGAGACAATATAATTACATATAGTTGAATCGCTGGCTGTTGGGTTCAAAATGTTTCATTAAATATGTGTGATAATTTATGCTCCATCTTTTTGATGACTTGGGACCAAGCAGATTATGAGTTTTGGTCAACTTCAAGACCCGGGGAGCCATAGGTGGTCTCCTTTTTTGCATCAACCACATGATTTTTTTGATGCCCACGTTTGACACAATACCCACACACGTGTCTAATTGTTTTCTGTGAATTGGCTGCAAGGCACCCCTGTTGGTTGATGATTAGTTCGATGATTTGTATTGTTATGATTTGTTATGTATTGCTATACTAGCCTTTATAGTCATAGTTGTGTTTTTTTCATGGATGATATATATATATATATATTCATGATGATCTATTCATGATGATTCTCAACGGCATACCAATTTACACTCATCCAGCTACACTCGTTTTTGGAGCTTTGGGTTTTTTCATGTTTCACAAACGTTGATGATTCCTTTATAGTGAATCATCCATGTCTGCGGGAATCCCGCTGCCCAGGTTGGAGAAGCCTCCTTATGTCACTCCTCATCCTGGTCAGCTCGGGCGACTTTTGGTGATTTTTTGTGCCTGAAAAATGATGGGAAAAGGATGGAAAAGGCATGGAAAGGCAAACATTCAATGGTTTTTCATTGTTTTTATGTGCTTTTATCATAAGTTTAGAGAGTTTTTTCCCCATAAAAATTGATGGTTAGGGGCATACCGCATTTTCAGACACGCCCACTTGGTTTCTTGGAGCAACATCCCAACAGATTCCGGGGTGCTGTTCCTCATTGAGTTTGAAAGCCATTGGCCGCATCCTTACTCTGACTTTCGTGGACGTTGAATTGGAGACATTTCACCCAGTTATTTCGTAGGCATTGCTTGGCGTGTGACGGCTTGGAATCCAACAACCACTAGATGTGGGTCTCCAGTAATCCTATCGAGAACTTCTGAATAAACAAAAACATGGTTGTTGATCAGTCAGGATTCTTCCGGCACGTATGCAAGATATCCAAGATTTCCAAGAATTTCAAGGTACCCAATGGCTCAGCCCTAAGAGTCGTGACCATTTCTATTGGTCATAGACCTGTCACGACCTGTCGTCCTGCGGAGGCCTTGATGGTTCTAGCTTTATATGTTCAATGCCGGGAGCACTGGAAGCGGGGGAATCTCTGGCGATGCCTAAACTGATTCTACTGGTTGACCTTAGATGATACATGTGATCGAAAATCATAAGCCTGGAGTCTGGAGTTTTAATACGCCATTCTAGTTGTATACATCGAGAAAACCTACCCGAACATGATGATATCGGGGTATATTCTTTATGAATAACAAGCAAATAGGTCAGGACATGCCAGGACGCAGCCTATCCAGCTTTCGTAGACTTTGGTGAATGGTAGGTTGTTGGGTTGATGTTTGGCTAATGGATAATTGTGGAAAGGTCGCACTCAGAGTGGATGTGTCTGAAACTGGGGCTACCGATGAATTATGGTTGTTTTTCATGGAAAAGGTTCAGCGGCTGGTTTTCACAAGCGAAGACTTCTCATGGATGTAGGTCCAGTTCATCTTTGGGGGCTTAGTGCATGTTTTTTGCATGTCATGCATGTCATGCATACAAAAGTGTATAATCACGTATATTTACACATAAGAATATGTTTATGTTTCTGCTTCGTGGGTTTCCCAGGCACTTCATTACATAAAGCCTTTTTGACAACCTCAAAGAACCCGACCCGGACCAATAGCTTGATTTGGGACACGAACCCACAACTACACAAATTAAGATGTTGCCAGTAAAGAAATATGATCAACCGTTGGGTAATCTTTTCGCATTTGCAATTGACCTCTGACCATATCACCTCAATCATGCAACTGGGCTGCAGTTGAAAAACTGTTAGTACATGTTAGTACTCAAGCATGGCAATCGGAAAATATATCGTGCAATCGGCGTTTTCAGTGCGCACATCATCTTCAATGCCAGTAGGTGTCCATGGCTAGAGGGTATTGGTTGCCATGCAGTCATGTTTTCTGATGTGTGCACCTTCTCAGCCGCGACGAGATGATCAAATGCTGAGGTAACAATCTGGAGATCCCTGTGGAGACGGCCTCAGAGGTGTGATGTAAACCTGTAAAACTATGTAAAACTCACTAAAACTCTAGATTTAGGAGATGATTTAAGATGTGTGACGAGTATTTTCCTTACCTTTTCTTTTTTTCGAAAAGATGAAGTCGTGCGTGAAGTTGTTGCAGCGCATTTGGCTGGATCCAGCCATGCCAGGTGAACCGCTTGGGTGCGGGTGAGCCCTTCTTGGCTCAATGGGGTGTGGGGCCCAGGCACTTCAAAAAGCCTGGCAGCAGCATTGGTTGATGTTTTTTGGGGGGTTAGTAGTAGTTACTAGCTACCCATGAGATGGTTATATTTATTTATATATAGTTTATGATATGTTTTCAATGATGATCACAATCCATGAAATGGGACTCCCCTTTAACCAAGCATTCTAAGGTATTTTTAAAAAAGGCTTTTGGCACTGCTCACATGTTCACAACGAAAACGTCAACTAGGGGATTGTCCACTGCCCTGTCAGGCATCAGCGCAGCATCGAAATATATATTCTTGTCGGTGATGATTCTTTTAATGGTTGGCATGTTGGACTTGGACATATTACGATCCCTGTTTGATTAAAATGGGACTTGGCATCAAAAACCAAATGTCAAACAATAGATGTGGCATGTTTGATTTAAGCCAGACCATGGATGTTCTTTCCTACTAGAATCTGAAACCAATATTAGACCCGAGGAAGGTTATGAATGGGGTATCAAGGGTCGCTCAATCTTCAAAATGGGCTTGTCATCACTTGACTTCGGGAAAGCCATGACTTCGGGCGCTTGGTACCCCAAAAAATAATTCCCTTCTCATCCAGCAGCCAGAAATTGGGGTTTCCTAAAATAGGGGGGTACCCCCAGTTATCATCCGTTTTAGTAGCAGATTCCCTTATAAACCATCCATTTTTATCCCCATTTCTGGAAACCCCCAGCGAGGTGTAGTTCACACCTCGTGCGGATCCACAGAACTTTTCGGCGCTGAAAAACCGTTCCTTTTTTACAGTGACACGATGGGGCAAAGCTAAGTAAATGAATGATTAGCGGGAATATCACAAAATATCATCGGATATATATATATATATATACATATATATATATATACATATACATGTATATACATATATATACATATATATATACATATATATATATACAAAAATACATAAATACATAAATAAATATATAAATAAATATACATTGCACAACTAACAAAACCAGAAATACATGTGACTGGGAAGAGCTTTGGTATGTACTTTTCGACCTTTCTGGGGGGACCTCGGCGTACCTTTTTTCACAGCAACGTTGAGACCGTTTTGAAGGCCATTCAAGTTCCCTGGCGGGAAAAGTGTGAGAGTCAAGAGGGTGGGTCTGAAAATGTGATATCAATATGTTTGCTGGTTTCATCATGATTATCACACGTTCAGACCATGATGATCATCATGGTATAACCCAATGTTTGATGGTTTTCATCATGATTATCACATTTTCAGACCATGATGATATAACATGGTATAACCCGATTTTTGTTTGTTTTCATCAAGCGTGATCGTTTTACATCTCAAATTGGCAAAAAACAATGCAGTCAATTCACCATTTTTGGGCAAAACCACATGTCAGCAGAGCGTTAGGGCTGGATTTGAAATGTGATCAACCTCTATGGAAAGGAATCAAGACGCGACAAAATGGTTTCTGTACTCCACAAAAAAAAAAAACAGTACATTCCAAGAGTGGCTGTATGACCATCTGACTTTGGGTGGCTCTGCACACAATCGAAACAGCCGAGGAGTAGAGAACCGCAATACTCTCGTCTCCAAACCTGTGACGATGAGGCGAGGGGCCTTGGATGTTGATCCGCAATTTGCTGTTGGAAATTTGAAATCAAGACCAGGTCGTGATGAGACCCAAAGATACCCAAAGGGCTTGTGGTTTCCAGGTAGAACTTCAAAAATCTTTCAAAGATTGTAATGTGAGTAATGTGAGGTAAAGATGGTAATGTGTGCTTGTCCCGAAATAAGTGGACCCACTGACCCTGGGCAGTTGTGGTGTCGCAGATTGAAAACGACGAGTTCGTCAGCCTTTCTTCATAGATACAGAAAGCCTAGTGTGTCTTTCAATAATACCTCATACAAGGCCATATTTTAGTAGGAATGCTGGTGAACCAAACGATTTACTGTAGTGGTACTCCATGTTCAAACAAACACATTCGAAAGTGGGTGGACATAATCATGGCAGCATGTCATACAGTGACAGGTTTTAGAATCTCCAGCCGATTTATTGTTGGCTCCCCACTGCAAAATTCACCTTGAACTGGAAAGATCGATGCACACAAGATGGATTCCTGCAGGTTTTTTTCTGCGCAAACATTGATAGATAGTGTCGGTTTTTTATAACGTGCCTTCTGCTTGACTGAAATGGAAAAAATTATCACTTGGGTTTGAGTCAAAAGTAAACGCAACTGGGAGCCACAGACTTGGTCAAGTATTAGTATCAAATCTATGATTTACAATGATTTACATTTACGATTATTTAAGCAGCACCATTTTTTCAATAAGAATTTATAATGTCAATTTCATAAGAATGACGATTCTACATATCATATACATATCATTATACATAGAATCAAACTGACTAGAACTATACGTAGTGTACAATCATAAATATCATTATAAACATGATTATTTATTCGAAGGAAGTTTAGAAGTCAACCTTCCGACAATATGACAGATGGAAAAGCAGAGGTGGGAAGAGTCAGAGAAGAGAAGAGAAGAGAAGAAGAGAGAAGATCAGAGAAGAGAAAGAGTCAGAAGAAAGAAGATGCAGGTGCGCGAAAAGGTAGAAAAGTCGCGATTCACTGTGTTTTTCCAATGATTTGTGGCTCCAGAGAGTCAAAAAGCAGGCTCGCTAAAGCGGCGGGTGCGGAGCCATCTGGCCAGCTGAGAGATGAAAAATTGCACGCCGTTGTGGCGCAAAGCACATTTCGAAGTCAAAATGTACAAAACACCTCAGCTTCGGAGCACTCTTAGAAGTTGAGATGCCGAAAAAGCACATTTCGAAGTCAAAATGTACAAAACACCTCCGCTTCGAGCACTTTTGGAAGTTGCCATGTCGAAAAAGTGCACGCCGTTGTGGCGCGAAGCACATATCCAAGTCAAAATGCACAAAACACACCATGCTTGGAGCACTTTTGGAAGTTGAGATGTTCAAAAAGTGCACGCCGTTGTGGCGCGAAGCACATTTCGAAGTCAAAATGTGCAAAACACCACGTTCGGACCACTTTTGGACGTTCAAACGTGCCACACTACACAACAACGACAACGACAACACAACAACAGCAACAACAACAACCACCACCACCACCACGACTACTACTACTGCTACTACCGGTACTGCTACCGCTACTACTACTACTACTACTACTGCTACTGCTACTGCTACTGCTACTACTACTACTCCTCCTCCTCCTCCTCCTCCTGCTGCTGCTGCTGCTGCTACTGCTACTGCTACTGCTACTACGACGACGACGACGACGAGCACGACTACTGCTGCTGCTGCTACTACTACTACCACGACTACTACGACTACTACGACTACTACGACTACTACTACTACTACTACTACGACTACGACTACGACTACGATTACGATTACTACTACTACTACTACTAATACTACTACTACTACTACTACGACTACGACTACGACTA
>Ga0126342_10014686_pt1 | contig 13801 bp, 13 predicted proteins | sample Cyp1metagenome_FD_92528 | JGI IMG/M metagenome (GOLD analysis project Ga0126342, IMG submission 92528) | Coral microbial communities from Lord Howe Island, Old Settlement Bay, Australia - Cyphastrea 1 metagenome | ecosystem: Host-associated > Invertebrates > Cnidaria > Coral ...
ACCGTGAGATGTATCCAGCCATCAGATTGCTATCCCCATTTCAGTATTTTCTGTTGATAATATCCACAATGCCTGCGGATGGTTATGGCCATGCCGCTAAATGGATCAGTTAAATCTCCCTTTTCAAAACCATGCTTGATGATCAAGACCCTCCAAAATCCTACAATATCTACAATCCTTCTCCAAGTTCAAGCCCAAAAAACTAGGATTCGAATCTTTCGTTTCTTTTTTCATTTGGCAGTGTGTCAAAACCTTGTACCCCTGGTAACTGGGATTTATGGATGTTCATCCCCCTAAAAATGGTATCTATAGGTTTTGACCCATCCCCATTTCTCCAGAGAAATCTCAGATTTCCGTCACGGCCAAGTCGCGCATCTTCGGACCTCTCGATGTCGTCCTCCGCGCGGTCGCGCACCTGGACGTCGAACACCGGAGGTCTTCCGAGGAAAAATGGCACCGACTTCTGAATTGACCAAGACCAACGAGGGATTGGAGATTTCAAAACTCGAGATTTAGACATAAGATGTGTTCACAAAGTTTGGGGAGTCAACCAACAAGAACCATTGAGATTTCAACACTTAAATGAGAATTGTAGCTACCAAAAATGGGATTTTTTTTCCGCAAAATCAGCTGAAAAATTGTGCCATTTCACCGTCCAATGGATTGATGTTCCCGTCCAAAACCTCCATGAATTTAGCGGGATGAATCGTGGCCCAAATGTCCCAGCCTGTTGATTGGATGATTGGATCCGTTCCCTTTCTTTGCGGAAACCAAGCTTTCTACAAATGGGGTGAACCAACTATGGTTATGAAAACCACTTAATCGTTCATTACGTACACGTGGACGTTTCCTAAAATGCGGCTACCCCCAAAGCATCCGTTTCTAGATCGGATTTTCCATTATAAACCATCCAGCGATAAAGGGGTACCTCCATTGCAGGAAACCTCCACATACCATGTTCAAAATCAAAAGTCGCTAACTCACCATGCATCCATCCCCTTCTGGAAAGTCCCGCATCGTGGATGGTGTGGAGATCTTCATCATCTAGCGCCTCCTGAGCTCAGTACATGTACTGTGGCTCTCACCATGGACTTTAGACCCTCAAATGTACGGACATCCTGTAGAATTGCCGGTTGACATCCATTCTGGGAGAGAAACAAAGAATCTGCGAGTTGAGATTTTGGTGAGTTTTGGTGAATTGAAACTGGGCATCTCAAATCTGTCGCTTGAAAAAGAAACGCCTGTCGCCACTTCAAACTGGATCCATTGGATTCAAACCTCTTAATTTCTTCATTGTTAAATAGCTAGGGGGTCCTAGCGGCCAAGTCGTCGCCCTCCCCAGTTTTAGGGGATTCAACCTAACCTTTATATTGTTTGAGAAGGTGGGAAAAAGATGGATGGATGTATGGATGTATGTATCTATCTATCTATCTATCTATCTCTCTATCTGTCTGTCTGTCTGTCTGTCTGTCTATCTATCTATCTATCTATCTATCTAATGTAGTGTAATGTAATGTAATGTTATGTAATGTTATGTAATGTTATGTAATGTTATGTAATGTTATGTAATGTTATGAATGTTATGTAATGGTATGTAATGTTATGTTATGTTATGTAATGGTATATTATGTTATGTCATGTAATGTAATGTAATGTAATTATGTATGTATGTATGTATGTATGCATTCATACAATTTCTTGATGATGACATCCTCACACTTTGCGCCTGAAACCACTGATACCACCCATCCGACTCGAGTCTCCTCCTTCCGCTCGGTATCGATGGCTTGCCTGTGATGGTTCACCGTGAGGTGCCGAAAAATATGGGGATCGTCTGTCAAACCAGGAAAACCTTGGGAAAACCACAGGAAAACCTATAGGAAACCAGAGGAAAATGGTGACTAAAACAAGAAAAAAATGAATTTAATGGGAAACTATGGGGGGATCATCGATAAAAGCTTGATTTGGAGGTGCATTTTGGGATTCTGAATTGAGCATGGGATACTCGCCTTCATAAGTTTGTATTTTTTTTCACCCTGATAGCTATGGTGAAAATTGGTGAAATACATCCACCTATAAGTGGAACTACACCCCCAAATATCAGGGCAAATAGGCTGGTATGACTATGACATACTATGACTATAACATACTATAACTATATATATATACGTTTCCTGTAGATATTCCCCACAAATCCGTCCATTGATTGTATCACTAACCATACCAACCATCCGAGGAAATTGATTTTCGTCTAGCCTGGCAATGGGAAATCCAATTTTTGCGAAGTCGAACATGTCATCTGTAAATCGTGGATTTCCCAAATATCAAATTCATATATATATATACATATGTTCATACATATGTATCATAATGTAAATATCCGTGTTTCTGGTTTCCCCAAGCATCTTCTCCATGCTTGACATTTTGGGCCTTCAAAACCGAGACTGAGACTGGGAACTGCAAGATCGTTGGCATGTCGGACTCATGCCCCAAAATACCACAATATACGTTTTTACTTTTAACTCCGGACTCATCCATTTGATTGGCCATACATCATTGTATTGGCCAGAAATGATCTAACTTATCATCCAACTTACCATTTGATTAGTATCCCAATAAATCGCCATTAATACTCCATTAATATTACACTATATTCCCATTCTATCTTATTTACCGTATAGAGAGAGAGAGAGGCCAAAATGCCATTAATAGTAAATTCAATAACTCTATCTATATATATATATATATATGCTATATGCATCTATGTAAGTCATATATATATATATATATCATATGCAATATATAACTCTATATATATATAGATAACTATATATATATATAGATAACTATATATATAGATAACTATATATATATCCCATTTCATTGGCCATAAGAATTCACCAAGATCCCAACTTCTTCCCCGGCGCCTTAAGGCCTCCGAAAGTCCTGCCCTCTTCGTCTTGGAAGCGGCCTTGGCCTCGTTCAGCGCCACGTGCGCAACGTCCCAGTCGCCCTGGGCGTTCGGCCGAAGTAATAAAAATATGGCCCAAGTCAGTACTATAAAGCTATATATGAGACTATGTTAATCATGGTTACTGTAACTGTGGTTAACTACAGTTATAATCATTCTGAAGGAAGATTGACTATGGCATGGGTTTTTCAAAGATATTCCCTTTTTTGCCGGGCAATTCTTGAAATTGTCACATTCTATCTACTCCAGGATGACGATACACCCACCCCAAAGTAGATGGTTCAACTCAAAAACCAAAATACCCATAAAATGGCACCTCGCGGTGAGGAAGAAAACAGCGCTATTTTGGCTGGAACATTAAAAAAAAGAATGCGCCATTTATGTGGCGTGTGTCAAAGATCCAATGGAGGAAAAAATCGCCCCAAAATAGCGCATATTGGATGACCAACTATTTTTTAAAATGAAAAGGTCGATGGCGCAACTGCCACCCCAGTAGATGGACACATAGGGGTATAGTTTATTAACTTTGCTACATGTCCGATCATTTATGTTTGTTTATACTGTAGGTTACACATGTTTGTATTGTACTGTATATAGATATTTCGCACATATATGGGCATCCTGAAGTGAAGGATAATTTTCGCTACTCTGCCACTGCCACTGTTGGCTAACAAACATCCCATGCAGTAAATCCCGTTCAAATTCCACTAGATTTGTTTATCCAAAAAATGAGTTGCGCCATCTATGTCCCTTAAATCGCATTTAATTTTTTGCCATACCTTGAAAATGAACACTGAGTGTTTTAAAACTGATCCTGGGCATTCTTCATGGATTGAAATACCATTTTTCAACATATTTGGACAAAAGTATTTTGGACAAAAATATTTCAAAATTTCATTGCAATACCTTGAAAATAAATCACTGAATGGTTTAAAACTGATTGTGGACATGATTTATGGATTGAAATATCATTTTTCAACATATGTTGACAAACATATTGAAAAAATAAATGTTCATTGCAATACCTTGAAAATGAATCACTGAAGTTTAAAACCGATTGTGGACATACTCTATTGATAGAAATCAATTTTGTAAGAATATCGAACTATTATTAAAGACATGCGCAAAGTTTTAAAATTCCAATCTGTCATACAGATACTTTTTCATATTTACCCACCACAAATGTGACATTTCTCATGTTCCCGCTGTTTCCTTCCCGTTGTTGGCTTCCCCGTTTACCCCGTTGTGTTGTTCTCTGCCAAATTTTCCACATTGTGGGCCGTGTGGCCTGGAGTGGTTCATTTTCAAGGTACCCTCTGGTAAACTAACCTAGCTATTGAAAATCACCATTTTTAATGGGAAAATCCACTATTTCTATGGCCATTTTCAATAGCTACGTTAAATTACCAGAGGGTATTGCAATGATCTTTTTTTTATTTTGTTGTTCTTTTTTTATTTAAAAAGTGCTTCTAAATGTGATTGCCAATGCCAACCCCCCAACCCGCCTGCTGAGCAAAACACATTTACAAAACAGAACTTTGTCCCCATCATCAAGCCCTTGCCTGACTTGCGCCATCTATGTGGTTTGGAATTGTTTGGAAACAGGCCCGATTTTTAGGGCATATTTCTGCCTCAGGATGAAAGGAGATGCGCCACCTATGTGGCATATTTTGGTTAGGTCGGTTGAGGGATGTCGGGAGGTATGAGGGACTTGCGCCATCTATGTGGGCATTCCCAGCCTGACTTTGGCGAATGAATGGGACTTGCGCCATCTATGTCCCCGAAAGGCAGCTTGATGTTGAGGAAAACTTATGGGTGCAAACCAGGGCAGAAGCTTGCAAAAAATAGGTCATTTTTAGGGACTGATGGAGCATCTATCCCCCTGCATTTTGCAGCCATCTACTCTGGGGGGGAGTGCACGGTCGGGGACTGTGTTAAGCAATGTTATTGAACTAGAAAGAATACTCTTTTTTATGGGCGAAGTATTATTTTCTTAGACTTTATTTTGGTAGAACATGTAAAAACAATAGTAAATACCCTGGGGCCATACAGTACTAGACATACTTGTTAAACCATGGTAAATACCTCGGGGGTTAGTTAACAGTTAACAGAACGGGTCATCCTAGGTTCGTCGGCTATACTTGTAGTGCATACATACATGTCTGCGCGTGGATGGTTTCAACAAGATTGGGGAATGGTCCGTGAATTTAGTCCAGGCATCGTTTATTGCTGCTGGGTGCCCCTCTTTGTACCATCCTCTTCGACAGGCGGGTATGTCTCACAATTGGTACCCCAAAACACCATGGTTAATCATATAATCATATACGGCATGTTTTGTGAACCATCTTTGGACAGACCCGTCCATTCATGAGTCACTCGTCAAAATTCCATGTGTGATGCTTAAATCCGTTCTTGTTCATTATAGTTGATGATCAAAACATTCATGTTTTCAAGGTGTAATTCCACCATTTTCAGAGAGCACTTGAGCACTTGGCCCCAGAGTCACCTTGGCCGCGTCCATTTTGCTTCTCAAGGCCGCTGATTCATTGGTCTCGTCCTTGTGATGGGCCTGGTAGAACTCCCTTAGTCCGGCTCGGGGGCCCCAGAGATGGCTTGCATCCATGATGCGCCCCAGACCCATAGAGAGACCTGTTTCAAACACTACTGGTGGGACATATGTCCGTTGATTGTGAATCCACCATTCCTGTGGGTGACATGTGCATGCTTCTGAACTTAAATCACCACAAATATCAACCTGAATCCACATGTTTGCTGTGTTTGTTCATCCAGTTCTATTGGTTATCTGTCCAGTGAAACCCCACTATTGCAGCCACTGGATTTAACAGGGAACCCGTATTTTATGGCCACATTCAAGTTGAGAAAATCATCCATAACTTTGGAGGGTGCAATATGTGCAAGTTTTCGCAAGTGTACATTCCTTTTGTTTGCTGCAAATTATGAATCCACCATAGTTCTACCATGTTTTTTGGTTAAAGCCATATGCTAAACCGCAGTTGGACTCCGTGGTTCGCTTGCGCTCTTCAGCCGAGCTTCAAGTGTGCCTTGGCGCTCTTCAGCCGCTTGTCCGCCTCCTGGCGAAACTTTTGTCAGACAAAGCGTGATAAACAAAAAAAACAATGAGAATGATCTGGATTTCTTATTGATCATTGTTTTGAGAATTGATCATTGTTGATCATTCTTGATTTCTCTAATCATTCTCAAAACTATAAAAAACCGTTTAAACAACATAAAAAATGTGTCGTTTATCCAGTCAAGCGTGAAGGATTTCTGAGGAAAGTCATGATGAAAAATATTGCGGTCAAGTCCTTGGGGGTTTAGACCCTCTGATCGTCGAGAATGTCGGTTACTAAACAACACGGGCGTTGTATGGTGGAAATATAAACATGATAATTATGTGGTTACAAAAAAAAAAACAATTGGATATTTTAGGGGTTACTAAATATAAATGTACTGTTGAAGTATAGACTATTTCACTGACTATTTTAGTAGATATTTACAAAAGTCTATCTATTTTGGGGCTCGCTTGATATATGATCTATCTTGATGACGCCCACTTTTTAATCATCCAAATGCTGCAGTCACAAATGATCCAGTCGCCTTGAAAATGTGGTTCTTGGAATGCACCACTTCCAAAGATTCCTCGGCCACTCGCAAGGCCGAGCGTTGGACCATTTCAGACGCTGGTTCCGCAGCTGCCCACTCTTCGGACACTGTCCGACATTCTGCTTTATTGGTCTACCCTCATAGGTAAGTCACTACACCTTGGAAAATCTGGCCGGGGAAGCACTGACAAATTTGAGACTGAGCAACAGGTGTTTTGGGATACAGCCAACAAGAAGGGTATGTGAAAAAGAAATGCGAAAAATGGTGAGACGACAAATCAGTCATTTCTCCAAACCTCTTCTGAATTTTGAAAATGCTGAATCTGCGAACAGTTTCTTTTGATTTCTTCGCAATTTACAGATGTTTGATACGTGAATGTGGCAAATTTGGAAGAATAAAATGATTCCTGGTTCATCACCAACAGAGTTGAACCCATCCATCGCACCCAAACAAAATGATGCTAATCTAACACCAAAAAACAAACCAACAAACAATTGGAGCTTGAGCTTGGTAAATTAGAAGATAGTACAATGTCAAATGTGTGAATAAAAACTCAAGGCAGAAGGTCCCAAAGGGGAGGAGGCGAAAAAAGAAACCTTCCAAGGATTCGAGGTCTCAGTCTATACCTTGCTAAAGCAAGTTCCTTCAACTTGCACAAGCTTCGTGAAACGCTTAAAAAAGAAAGTCAAACTCAAAATCTGCAATTAAAAAACTCATAAGTTCAGAACCTTTATACATGCCAAGGCACATCATAGGCGTCCTGCGCTTTCTTCACAGCTGTCATGGCTGCAACCTCCTCAGGCCTCAGAGCTGCAAGCCATGCAGAAATTGGGAGGTCACCAATGAAAAGTTGGGGAAAATCACCCGAATTTTCGGGGGAAAATCACCCAATGTCCGGCGAAAATCGGCAAACCATCCAGGGAAATCACCGAAAATGTCACTCTTAAAATGTGGGAAGTTTGCCGAAATTGGAGGAGTTCATCACCATGGAGATGGACGCATCAAAAATGTCAGGGATTTGACCAATGTGACTTGGAGTTTGGCATCCCCACCGGAATGGAGAATTGAGCCGGAACAGTGGTACCCTGGTCTTTACACCGTTGAATAGCTGGTGTTCATGGATATACCATCAATCCATAGGTCCCATTTATATCATTTATGGCATGAGCTTTTTTCGCACTGTTGGAAGACTGAAGTCCAAATCCACTTGTCATATCTCATGGTGGGGATTATGAATTTTCCAGTAAAAAAAAACAAAACCCTGAATCAAACTCGATCTGCTAAAGTGAAAAACGTGTCTTCCCCAGCATTTTGAGGCGATTTCTTTGGGTTTCATGGATACCCAGTCCAGCGCCATCCTCCGTTTCTGTGCCGCGGCACGTGTCCGGGCTCCGCTTCTCACCACTGACAATGCAGCGCCCGTTGTGCCACTCCGTGTTCCTCTCCTGGTCGCAGACCTGTTTGGTCTCGATGACCATGCCTCAGCCGCTAAGAGATGTCCACCTGTGAGTGGGTTTCCTGGTGGATCAACAAATCACCATGGCAAACCATCGATATGCGGAGGGATGATGGGATAGTCATGGGATAATAATGGGTGATTTATAATAGATTATATAATAATGGATATCACCCGGATTATTTAACGGGATAAGGATATTTAATGGGATATTTTTTTATGGCAATTCCACCTAAGACTTTCATATCAAGCGCTACGAGGATCCCAAGGCAGAGATAACCCTTACCACCACTCACAAATAGTACGGATGGGATTGATGCTGTGAATATGTCTACATACATACTATTATCATCTATATTTATCTATTATCTATAATGTATCAAAAGCAATAGGCAAAGCAAAGGCAATAATAATAATGTCATTGGTTAGAATGGCCGAATTTTGGCCAAGGCCCTTACTTGGAGTATTGCCACTTTGGCCCCCGGAACTTGTTGCACATTTTGGCGCAATTGTAAAATAGTGTGGGTGTTTGCCGACTCGTGTTTTTTTGAATCTAGAAGAGTCAAGAATCAACTTGCTTCCATCTCATTGTCTTTGTCATTGGATTGGTTTAAGGGAAAATCTTAACCGGAAACCATGGTTTTTACCATCAAATATAGGTAGGGCTTTCCTGTAAATTTTCCCATCATCCCCTCATCCAATTCTATGAGAATACTGATTCTGAACACTGCAATCGCACCGTCGCACACCGGTGCGAAGCAAACCAGCACCGCATCAGCAGTTTTTAATCAATGATCATCTCATGGAACCGCCATGGGAATTGATTGACCGACCTGCCCCCCCCCCAAAAAAAAAAGTTCCAAACAACTAGGAAAGAAAAGAAGGGGGATGCTATTGTTTGGGCAACATCAACAGTGTATATATATATATATATATATATCATATATATATATATATCATATATATATATCATACATCCTATGCATGTATTCCCATATAAAACATCTACCTGCACAGAAACACCTGGGCAAATGACGTGGCTTCTCCACCGGGAATGACCTGCTGAAATCCCAACGGAGTCCATCTCGAATGGCGAACCCACCATATTTTGCTGCTTCAATCCCTCATGGTTGTCACTCATCATCATCATTTTGATTGGCTAAAAGCACATGGTTCATCATTTCAATCGAGTTTGGTGCTGAAATCATGTGAAATCCATTGAAATCCTGATCTTTCACAAGTTTTGTTGGCATGAAATCACAACTCATCACCATTTTGCTTTGGTACATCCCCAATTTTCTTGGCGAAATCTCACTGTCCCAATTTTTGGGCTCAACCAACCCCCGAATCCCCCGAATAACGTTCGGCCCAGGGGGCCGAATTTGTTCTCCGCAGGGGCGCCCACCACGGTGTTGCGACCCTTGATGCGGCGCTGCGCCTCCGACTCGGCGTCCTAGGCATTTGTCATACAGGATGGCGCCCAGTGATGTGAACGTTGGCTGAAAAAAAAAACCTGAAATAATCCCCATGAAAACTATAGTTATCTATAGTAGATAGTTCTATGGTTTATGGTAGATATAACTATATAGATAACTATATGTGGTAGTTATCTATAGTTATATCTACCATAAACCATTGTGTTATAACTATAGTTAATGGGGACTGTAAACCATTAACAATGGGGCTTATAAACAATTTTAATAGGGATGTTCCATGACACAAACCATCCAGCGATAAAGGGGTACCCCATTAACAATAGTTGGTTTATAAACCCCAATAACTAGTTCGTTACATCTACCATAAACCATAGAATTCAGCCACTGAAATAAACCAACGGTTCACACTTTCGCACGACTGGGGGCCTCATCCTGTAGCGATGTCACGGGATCGTAGTGGGATACCGGAAACCAATACTTTGTCATACTCTCTATTGGCTATTGAATAGCTCAATCACAAATAATCACAAAGAGAGGATTTGGGTTTGTCTGAAAATAGGGTATATTCCCAATGAAATAGCCATTTAATAGGGATTTCATGATCAGCAAAACCATTGGGTTTAGGGGTACACTATTTTCAGACACACCCATTTCTAAGCAAGCTAATGCTTGATGACTAGAGGGTCATGGCGATAAGAACGCTATTCCCATGAGCCTTGATGGACTGAAGAACCAAGGCCTCGTTCTTCTCGGCCCTGACACCATGGGTAAGCCGCGGCAACCCCCATTTTGGAACTCGAAAAATGTTGGAAATGTGCAAATTGATGGAGGATACATCATCACTAACAACTTTTTTCACATCCTGGAAACACTTCTTTCGGCATCGTTTTGGGGGTTATGATATTCCCGGATTTTAAAGAAGAGATTGAAGGTAGCAACCCTTGTCAAACCACCCCTCCGATTTTGTTTCCCCAGCTTTTGAAAAGGTCCTAGTTGTTTGGGTGTGTGCCTGGGTGATACTTATGGCGATCCCCAAATCGGTGGCAAATGGAAATCAATCATTTCACCCTTTGCAAGTCTCCCAAAACTAAGAGCCTACAATCTCATTGGGGGCCCCTTCCCTCATGTCCAGACAAACTCAAGTACACAATAAAAATTGGTTGAGTTCTCGTCTTTGGATAATTCCGAGTTAAGTGCCTAGATTTCATGTATGTCATCCATTTTTCATGATGAAATCTCCATGTGAAAAACCATGTTTGATGGTCAGATCCCCAAAGTGTCACCATTTGGTCATTTCAAAAAGTGTTGACCCTAATGGACCTGTGATAATCCCCAAGATTGGATAGTATCTGGGTAAATTACAATATTTCACCAACCTGAATAGTGCGGCCATTTGGGGATGATTCCCCAAATCCTAACCATGATTCCAGTGAGGGAGAACAGTGAGGTCGTTATAATTTACCCAGATAGTATAATAATAACCGAACCAATCATCAACCAACCATATTTTATCAGCTAGATCCACTTCTATCATCTTATATCCCCAACAGTTTGATGGTTGTCAAAATCATGAAACAAAATCCCTGTTACATGACAATCATCATCAACCAACAGGAGTTTTAAACATTCAGATCCTCGGACTGTCCATTCTAAAATCCCCATGTGTCCATCATTCTTGTTCGTGAAATCCCCAATTCATCCCCACTTTCATGGTCATGTCATACTGGTTGGGCAATAGTTTATCCCCCAATCAACCATCATTCATCTATTGTATTAGATTCCCAAATCTATATTTCATGGCTACATCATCAACGGGGTAATAGTTCATCCTCTCTGATCATTGCCAATAGAGTGGATACGATCCCCAAAAACCCAAACCAAATCAACCAACCATCGTTGATCAGCTATATCTACTTGTATCATCTTATAATAGGATTCCCCCAACGGATTGTGATAATCCCCGATTGAGCAGTGTTCGAAATCCCTCTATCATTCCATTTAATCCTGCTTGGTTTATGTAGTCGGGATTCCTCGTTCTTGGATTATTAATCCCCGAACTAATCATTAACCAACAGAGGTTTAGAACACTGCTCAATTACAGCTTGAGTATTGTCAGTATTGTACAAGAATTCACTGTATTTCAGAATTTGAGGGACCCTGGGCCTCAAGCTTTGGGATTCTTAACCAGCGGGCTGTATAAACCAACCATCAACCCAGATTCATCATGTCATATTCCCATTGTTGGTTTATAGTTTATAGCCTATAAAAACCACTATTAACCACTATCAATCACTATTACCCTCTGGTAAACTAACATAGCTATTGAAAATGGCCATTTATAGTGGATTTTCCCATTAAAAATGGTGATTTTCCATAGCTATGTTAAATTACCAGAGGGTACCCACCAACCATCAACCCGTCAAATCCACCAGGTCCCACGGTCCGCGCCCCCTGGGTTCCCCCGGCTCCAACTGCTCTTCCTGCGCGAAATCCCGGCGCCCGTCCGCGCTCAGAAGCTGCTCGGTGGCGCCCAACTGGCACCGCGCGCAAGGGCAACGTGGCAGGCTGGCAACGAAGAAAATGGGCGTGTGAACCATCAAAAATGATCAAAAATGGTGATTTAACCAACAAAAAGTGTGATGATTCAACCAGCAAAATTGGTGATGTCACCACGAAAAAATTCTGATGTTCACCCTGAGACATGTGGATTTATGAGGAAAATAAGGAATTCAGCAACAAGAAATTGGGATTTCACCACCGAAAGTTGGGACTGTTGCCAACCAACATGCAAAGTTGACCTATTAAAACATCGATCATCACCAACGAAACTTGAGATTTTACCATCAAAAGTGGAGATTGTGCAAACACAATAGTGATGTTCACTCACAAAAATGAGGAAATTCACCTTCAAAGAAAGATTTGATTCTAGCAGCAGAAATGCGGGATTTACGCCGTATAAATAAGAGTAAACATGATTTAAGCAGCAAAACTTAGGCACTTTAAGATTTCAGATGATTTCAGGTACACGAATTGGTTACCAACCCAACTTATCGAGTTGCCTAAGGTGTAGTAAAGCCTATGAGTTGCTATATGAGAAGCTGGAAATAAAGGGAGCCTCCACTGATGACTCTGGGAATCTCAATTCGAATACGTCGATGTGATAAGCAACCCAAATAAGTGACCGAATTCTGCCAGAATAAGAAACGATTTCAAAATTGTTTCGGATGCATGTCAACACTTGGAACTCGAGGGGTTTCGGGCCGGAGTTTCTCGTTAACGTTTTTGGGTTCCCAAAAGTGTGTGTGTTTCACACTCACCACCCAGCAGTTTTCGGCACCTCCTTTTTCATCACATCCTGCTTGGATTGCATTGCGTCCTGCAACTGCTCCATCTTGCTTTTTTCCGCTGCCTAGCCCAGAAGCTGAAAACATCGCTACCGCTCCAGCACATGAAAGATACCGGATTAGCAACCCCAAAAAAAGTATATCATCATAATTCATCTATAAATGGGCCAGTTTCCATAGCTATGTTAGATTAGCAGAGGGAAATAGTTTGCTATCTTCCAGCTCCATTGGAACCGCCCCACCATCATTCTCGAAAGCACCTTAGGCCCAAAAAAAGTATGGGATAAAAGAAATACCACTGTTTGTCGCAGTGCACCAATTGTTTAATACCTGTGTATCTATGTGTATATATATATACAGATAGACAATCCAAGACAGGACAAGACAAGATTAGATTAGATTTCGATTGAGATTAAGATTGAGATTAGACTAGATAAATTGGAAAGATTAGATTAGACTAGATTAGATTAGACTAGATTCGATTAGATTAGACTAGACTAGATTAGGTTAGATTCGATTATATTAGATGACATCAGATTGGATTAGATTTAGATATATTAAGATTAGGATTTAGATTTAGATTTAGATTAGATTTAGACAGATACTAGGTAGATAGCAGGTAGATAGTAGGTAGATAGATAGACAGGATAGATAGAATAGATAGACTAGATTAGACTAGACAGATTAGATAGAATAGACAGAATAGATAGAATAGATAGATGGAATAGATTAGATAGATTAGATAGATTGGATTGGATTAGATTGGATTAGATTGGATTAGATTGGACAGAAAAATAGATAGATACACATATGACCATTTGTCAAAAATAGTTGACAGAAGCTTTGTAAGTTGTTGATAATTAGTGTGGACCTAGTTGTTTTTGGGGTCAACGCCCCGAGGCGGGCGTGGTTTTTTCCACGTTTGTGCTCTTTGGCAGTATACGTGTTTAACGCTCTTGCCGACTGTAAG
>Ga0126342_10014687_pt1 | contig 13801 bp, 14 predicted proteins | sample Cyp1metagenome_FD_92528 | JGI IMG/M metagenome (GOLD analysis project Ga0126342, IMG submission 92528) | Coral microbial communities from Lord Howe Island, Old Settlement Bay, Australia - Cyphastrea 1 metagenome | ecosystem: Host-associated > Invertebrates > Cnidaria > Coral ...
ACATGCCAAGGTTAAGAAAGAGTAGGTCAAGGTCAGAAAAAAGTGATCCAAGGTCAAAAAAAAGGGATCCAAGGTCAAAAAAAAGAGGTAAGGTCAAAAAAAAGTGATCCAAGGTCAAAAAAAGACTTGCCCTAAGTTTATTACTGTTTACCCATAAATTGGTATAACATGGTATACGGTAGAACCAGCAAAAAAATGGGTTTAATTGACAAATTGGTTGAATACAAAAAATGACCAGCCAATTTGACCTATGACGTCATCAACGACCAAGGTGGACTCACAACTCCCATGGCGGACGCGCAGGCGCGCACGAAGGGTTTTTTTTCCTTTCTTTTCACAACGGTTGGTGGTGAACAACCCCAGGATCCCTACCTGCACTTCCATATAAGTAGATCTAAATTCAGTATACAGTATAATCATTATATATATACATGATATATGATATGTAAGTATACATAATATAATATATATACATGTATATAAAGGTATGTGTATAGTATCAATTCACTAGGTTTGATAGTGGTCGGGAAAAAAAATGATAGATCTTGACTACGTAGGGTCTTCCTCTCAGCGGTGTGACTTCGGGTTTTTGACAGCTACGAGGCGGTGCCCGATGGTGCTCCGCAGTTAGACACGTTGATTTATTCAAAAAATGAATCCAAGAAGTATTTAATAGTGTGTTGTGTGGTAGATATATCTGTACTTAATTGCGATTATACATGATTATAAACCCAACTTATGATTGGAGGGTGCAACCTTGTTTGGGCAATATCTTGGGTTGGATGGCGAACTCGAGCCATACCCGCTCGACCACATGTTTTCTCGATGAACATGATTGATGACAGTGATTTCACCAATAATGGTAATTATGTTGATATACGATCATCAATAACATCAATAATAACATTGTTGTTTTCACCAAGACATAAAAAAATATTTGTTTACATATTTCATTGATATAAGGGAAGGAATCAACAATTTCATTGATATAAGGGAAGGAATCAACAACACTACATAATTATTATATATATAATGCGTTGGCCTGAAGACAGCCGTTTGGCCAAACGGCCAAACGGCCCAAGATCTTATCATAAGCACAGCTCAGCACAGCTCAGCGGACCGGTGACCAAACGAAGCAACCAGTGTTCAGGCGACTCCAGGAGCCAAGTTCCAGCGTTTCGGAAGCGCTGGAGGCAGGGAATGGGGGCCACCTGGATTGATGGAGAACAGCCATATTTTTGGCTGGTGAATCATCAATGGATAAGCATCAACCAGTTTCTCCACATACATGGATAATCATGGATACATAGGGGGAATATATAGGTAATTAAATGTGATGAACAGATGTCCTACAATGTCCCAGGCATGTTGTGGCATGGCAGGATCATGCCGGTCATCCAGAGCCATTTTGAGCCATGTTGAACGGGTTTCAACATCTATGCGGTATTCATGACTGGGATAGACCACCCAAAGTGTATGGATCGTTGAAAATTCAACATGGCCCAATTTCTGATGTTTATATATATATATATATATATCTATGTTTACATCCATGTTTATCTATGTTTATCTATGTGTTTATCCCCATTTTTGGCTCATACACACGGACAGGATGGACCCTGGAGTACTAAGAGAAGGATATCCGCCCCTTCGGTTTCCGCAGGTCTTTGTCGGGACTTGGAGGAACAGCTCCTCGGTGTTTAGAGAAACAGAGATGGGGAGTTCCATTGGTTAAATTCAACAGTTGGATTGATAACAAATAAAAAGGCTGGATCAACAGTTGGGTGTATCCATTCTTCTAAAATCAGGGATCCATTGTTGATTCTTCCATTGCTATTTTTGTTTGGCATCCATTAACCTCTGGTAATTTAACAAAGCTATGAAAAATGGTCAGCGAAATAGTTGATTTGCCCACTAAACATTGTGATTTTCCATAGTTAGTTATTTGTATGTTTACCTATGGAAGATGGCCATTTTCCAGTTCGCTATGTTGGATTACCAGAGGGTAACCTTTGAAATGGGATGATTTTTCACGGTCAAAGGCGCCAAAGGTTCCAAGGGCAAGTTTGATTTCGGCCGCAGTGGCTGGAAGTTGATCGGAAGGGACAGGGATCTCAACAACAAGAGCTATACAATGCTAATCAATGCTATACAATGCTATACAATGCTATATATAATATATTTATAACCAAGGGTTTGATTATAGTGAACACATATATGATATTCTAAAGGTGTTTGATGTTTTTTTTGGATGTTTTTGGTTAAGATTAGGCTTCTTCCCAGGGATGGCATTTTTTGTTTATCTTCAGATCCGCATCAAAAGTGCAAGCGTTGCAACCCATAGTTTGGTGCATTTTATGCGGAAGTGTGAAAGCAAACAGCCGTTAAACACAGCCGGTAGTCCAGTGCAGTGGGATTTAGTTTGAGACAAGCGGATATGGCAATGGAAATTTCACATTGGCAGACTGTGAAAAACACGGTACTCCACAAATGGAGGTTTCCTGAAGTCGGGGTACCCTTAAATCATCCATTTGATTGCCGGTTTTGTCATTATAAACCATTCAGCTATTGGGGTACCCCCATTTATGGGAAACCCCGGATTGAAAGTGTCGAATGTCTTCCATGGCCAGGTTTTGAATTGTCCCGCACCGTTGAGGTGTCCACAAATCTTCAAAAAGCTGGACCTGTCCTTTGTCGGGGAAGCACAGCAAGAGAGCGAAGCTGAGTTCGGTAGACTCTGAACATCTCTGGACTTATCCTTTTCTCCTTTCTTGCCGTGGCTGTCAACAGCAACAGTATCATGGCTCATTTCATCTATCTCTGGACTTTTCTGGCTCTTCCTTAACTACATGGTGGACTAACCCCCAATTACTGTGTTTTTTTTAATAGGGAAGATGATGATCAAGTAGTGGATTTAGGGGTAAGCTATTTTCAAACCAACTCTTCTAGTTTTAAGAGTTTGAATGTTGGCTACGGCCAGGATTACATGGATAACATGTCTTAGGATGTTTTAGTTTTAGTTTCTGTTCATGGTTTTCGTTGAATGATTTCATTCAGATGCGGAGAAATTGTAAATGTTCAGATATGAGTTGTTTTACATGTCTTTAATGATTGAATTTATGTGTGTTTACTGAATGAATTTATGATTTCCGGAACGGTTGGGCCCGGTTTCCAATCAAAGAAGAAACAACAAAAAAAACATCACACTGTTAAACAGTTGCTCACAAAAAAAGAAAAAACATCATATCTCAACTCCAAGTACTGATACTCTTTATATATATATATATTAAAAAAAAAACATATCGATCTATAGATTGTCAATGTATATTTATTCCCTGGTACCTCAGACTTGAATCTGTCATAATTCGTACTGTAGAAAAAATAAATTACATCTTAGCATTTCTAGCGTCCTAGTTGCTTCGGCCGTGGTCATCAAATTTGCTGTCCAGGCACAGGCTGGTGATGAAATTCATATTAAACTGGTTCAAGCTCTGCCTTTGTTGGTTGAAACCTGATCACTGATCATAATCCATATTTCATCAGAAAGATGTGATTATGTGTTATCCCAAGTGTTATCCCAAGTTTGTTGAAATATGATCCAGGAAATTGTGCTCAGTCAGAAGCCCCAAGTGTTATCCCAAGTTTGTTGATCAAGCTGCACAAAGAATCTCTTGCTAAAAAGCACTGCAGTGCCCAGGTCAACTCGCGTTTCGGTGACATGGCTCCTGCACGACCTTTGACTGTCAGGAACTGAGAAAATTCTCAGATGTGGATCTGTCCAATAGGATACCCCAAAGTTGCTACTGCTACTTTTCAACGGGGAAAATTATGATTCACCAGGTTGATTTCGGGGTCCGCTCTTTTCAGACAAGCCCATGTGAGAATTTGTGTGAAAAACCTGGCAGGATATGTAAATGTGTCCGGACAACTTACATATATAAAGACCTCGCGGCGACATCACTCAAATGAATTGTATATATTAGGGGAACTACCGTATCCCAACATGGCTTTGTTTCGTATCTATATTAGGAAATTGTGGAATAAATCCAATAGCATCCAATAACTAGGGCTACCCTCTGGTAATTTAACATAACTATTGAAAATCACCATTTTTCATGGGAAAATCCACTATAAATGGCCATGTTCAATAGCTATGTTAAATTACCAGAGGGTAACTATGAATGTTTATGGTAGCACCATATCTGCAATGAATGTTGGTGGTTTTTACCAGGCTGGTCTTGGCTTGGATGGCTTGGATACCGTGGCGAAGCCGAAAATACCTGAATCATTGGGAACCATTATATATATAAAAGCCATACGTATATGGGATACCGGGTAGCTACTTACCAAGCAGAATTTCATGGGATGGAAAAAAAATATGGGGTATGTTTTGAAAAGGGCTAAAATATCCTCAGTAAAAAGCCTCAGGAGGGAATGGAACCAGAATGGCACATAGAAAACAAGAACAACAACAACAACAACATGACGTTCGGAATCTCGGTTGAAACATGTCTCTCCTGAGTCAAGAAGGGTGATGTATGATCACGTATACCTACAGTATATATATACACATACACATAGAATTGTGTACATTTGTATATCAAATCTTAGGTTCTCAGATATTTTTTTTAATATTGTAGATATCATATTTTATTACATGTATATCAAGGTAAGTGCCACATGCTATGTGGAAGGTCAAATTGTTGAGGCCCAAACCATCCATTTCTAGGCCACTGGTTTTTGCGTATGGATCACAAAATAGATATCCCACTCATGAGATGCTTAGTGAACATGTGCTGGAATTAACTTGGATGTTACAGCTAAAGCCCTTTACCAGTGATTTTTATGATGATTTGTTTGGGGTTGTCATTCCTTTTCTATGGGGTTATTTGACAAAGCTGGTCTCGAGGCAGCCGCCTTCGGCAAGGCCCCGTGAGCCAGCATGGAATCTGACTATGATGACAGATCCTCGACTGGACATTTCTACTAAACCACAGATTCCATTTCTACAAATGCGAACGTTATTTCATGCGCTTGTTTTGTGTAGGATGGGTGTAGCCACCCCATTTTTTTGGGGGGATCTTCAGAGCATCGCATCCTGGCATTGTCTTGCCGTCGGGGTCCGGCAGGCGGCAGTGGAGAACCAGGAGAGTTGCCTGGAACTACTTCATCGCTACGCACAATGTGTTGGGAGCCCGGTGAAAAAAGAATCGAGGGCTAAGGCGGTTTTTTCACGGAGCTTCCCATGGAGGATTTATAGGGAACTGGAAATAGCTTGGGGGGTGTTGAAGATGGACCAGGTGTTTTTTGAATTTATAGGGAATTGTAGTGAATATGTGGTAACATAACCAACAAACATATCTATATATATATCTATCATGTCTATACTTATGGTGATTGATTGGGATAACCAGCTAGGTGTGAAACCAATCAGTTCGAGCCAGACAAGCCAGTGCATGTGTTCCGACGTGTTCCTTGAGTTCTGGAGGATGGACTAAACATGCGAAGTCCAAGGCAATGTCGTAGGCCTTAGGACTTATTAACATCAGAGATCTTAAGACATTCTTACTGTGGGGCATTCTTGCCCAAAATCAGGTGCCTCAAAGTGTGTTTCTGCTGCGATAAGACTTCATGGCGAGTAATGGGGTCTCATATGTGTATATTATATAGATATATTTAAATATATGTGTATATATATACACATACATATCGGCACACAAGTGTCAATACTAAATTTGAGGTCCCAAACTAGAAATGAGAAGTTTTGACCAACAACTATGAGTATTTCTGGTTGATGCTTTCAAACATATCTTATTTTTATTCCTAGCAGAAAGTGATATATAATCCAAATTGCCTCTTTTTTCAGATGTGTTAGAACCACCAACCAGATTTGCTCTACAAACAGAGCCAGTTTCACTGATGTTTATCTGTGATACGATTGGGTTTGGGTGCAGCCATGCCATACATGTTTAATCATTTATATATATATATATACATATGGGTAAATTATAAAGACCTCACTGTTCTCCCTCACTGGAATCATGGTTAGTAAGGGGAATCATCCCCAAATGGCCTTAATTCAGGTTGGTGAATTATTATAATTTACCCAGATTGATATATATATATATGTTTCAACTAGCAAACAAGTTGACAAATTTAAAAATGCTGTTTTTTCACATGGTCTTTTGCCAATCAGTTCTTTGTTTAATTCTCCAGGCATATTCAGTGGTTAGGAGGGTGCGGTTCGGAGCTATGGATATCTGTATTCCCTCAATGGGAGCCATGGGCCATGGGCCATGGAACTACAATCAGAGTTTCCCAACCACATAAAAAAAAAATCATGGTTGCTTTCATTCTGGTGGTTGATTGATGATTATTGATTCTGAAAACATTTCACCACAATCAACTGGTTATGATTATTGATTCTGGTGATGTTTTCATGATTTTCCAGCATTTCAACCAGGATACACACCCGTAACCAGGATGTTCGACGTAGCACCATCTCCACCTTGTCCCAACCCGGTGCGCGCTTCAGGTCTCCGTCAATTCGCCGGAAGACCACTGGGTGGGATGGGGATTGCCCTCTGGTCACTGAACGTAGCTATGGAACATCACCATTTTTAATAGGAAAACTCACTATAAATGGCCATTTTCAATGGCTAAGTTAGTTTACCAGAGGGTAAATATAGCTAAACCATCATAAATCAATATACATCATCTAGTTCTATGGGTCATTATCCATAGCTATGTCAAATAACCAGAGGGTAATGAGAAACATGGTGATTAGGTTGGGGACATAGCTGGATATTGACTATTCATGGAATATATTTGGGTTGTTCCAACCTATTGTGGGTAGCACAAAGGGGCAACATTTGCGATTTGTTCATTTAGCATGTTGAGCCACCTTTCTTGTATCTGAGGTGTTGGGAGCAACCCTGTATTGTCGTCGGATGATTGTTTTGCATTGTTGCGGGCTGCAAGAATTGCTATAGTCGAAAAAGAACATAGGGGAGATTCCAATATCGATCAGACTGGGTGGAAATGGGAAATTATTGAACATTGTGACTTGTTTCAGTCTCTACTTGTTTCAGTCTCTTTCCTTAGCAAGAAACAAAAACATGTCATATCAAGCACGAGAGATATCCTTTATTATTGCTTTAAACAGACTACTTTCAATGGTATCTTGTCATGGGAAATGGTTTTCCATAAAGAGCACTATCCGATGGCACATGACGCTGAAATTACTGCAAAGCATTTGGATGACTATCCATTTCAGCAAGGAATTTAGAGATGTCCATATCTACTCCAGGATGACGGTATATACAAGGTGAGGTTACCAATTAGAAGTTTGTTGAAATACCCAGAAAAACCAGAGTTACATCCCCCATAAACCCAAACCTTAACCAAGTTCTAAGCCGACTCTCGTAAATCAGCTCTAAATCCCATGAAATCCCCATTTCTCTTGGTGAAATCACCATTTCCCTATGGTTTTCCCATGGTTTTCCCGCTGGTTTCTTGAAATCGCAATAAATGTCGTCGTGGCGCCACCGTCGTTTTTCGGACCAGGTGTCTTTATCTCAGACCTTGCGCCTGGGAGCCCAGGTTCAAGAACAAGAACTGCAGGGTCTAATGGGATTTAACCAACAAATATGGTTGTTATTTGACACAGCTATGGATAATGACCCATAGAACTAGATGATGTATATTGATTTATGATGGTTTAGCTATAGTGGATTTTCCCATTAATCATGGTGATTTTCCATAGCTATGTTAAATTACCAAAGGGTAACTATTCTAAGCCAATGGTTTCTTTTTGGGGATTTAACTCACCCAAATTTGCAAATGATTTGTTTGAATGGGATTTAACCAGCAAATATGGTGAACTGAACAGGTTTTTAATGGTATTCAACCAACAAATAGTTGAGTTACATTAGCTAAGTTGGTTGAACTAAACCTAACAGCATCTAACAGAATCTAAGAACGGTTGGGCTTATGGTTGATATATTGAACTAGTTGATGAGAGTTATAAAGCAAGAAACATGTCACGGAGGCAACACCTCGTAGGTTCCATCCCATTACCAGTATAAACCGTTTATATACAAGGTGGGGCCCGCCCAGTTATCAGATGCTTTGTAAGCTGATTAAGTGCAGTTACTGTACATCCCCCATACAGTAAACCTTGGTTAACCAAGTTATAAGTGAACTTAATTCTCGTCAACGGTGGCCTCACCTTGTATAATACCCAACAGTGGTATTTCTAACGGCTCTAATGACTGGGGTTCAATCTCAAAATGGTCATCCATGACTTGGGTGATTTGGGGTACCCCCATTTTAGGAAACATCCATTTGGGTTACCCTCTGGTAATTTGTTACATAGCTATTGAAAATGGCCATTTATAGTGAGTTTTCCCATTAAAAATGGTGATTTTCCATAGCTATTTTGACATAACCAGAGGGTACCTACTAGGGCAATATGACCCAGCGAACATTTCGAAGATCCAAGTGATCCAAGGTGCAGCGGTCAGCGAAGATCCAAAGCGAGCGGCTGAGGCGTGGCGATGGAAGGTGGGGCTCGATAGTTAGGTACAAGAAATGGTGAATTAACAAGCACGAATAGTGATCTATGATGGATATATGATAGCTAAGTTGGCTTAGGTTAAACTGCGTTTCCTGAATTAACAATTAACAAGCTATGATTCTATGATGGATAGTGAATCTTGATAAATGATGAATAGTGATCTATGTTTCTATGATTAACAATTAACAAATGGTGAATAGTGATTCTATGATTCTATGATGGATATATGATAGCTAAGTTGGCTTAGGAAACTGCGTTTCCTGTGGATGTTTGTGGTAGACTCTGGTAGACGTATCTATAGTTAATTAATGGGAGGAGCCACGAAAAATGGTGGCTTCATGGGACATTCTGCGATGAGGCAAAGCCAGTGCCATAACACGATCCCCAAGCGTTGTTTGTTAAGACATGGCTATAGCATGGTATACCTATATTTGGGATGATGGAAAATGACCACCAGATAGTTTTTCACTGTTTTGGAGGAGCTCCTCAATATGCGCGGGGTAAAATTAATCGGGGCCGACATCAAATAAAGGGATCAAGGGAACCATTCCCACACATGGCTGCTTTCCAGTGTGGTTTGCTTTCGAACTAAAATGGGTTTGTTTGAAAATAGGGTACTGTACCCATTCCATCCATTGCCTAATCATCATGATCCATATTAACACTGCCTGGAGTATACCCCGTGTTCAGACGAGCTGAAATATCATATTGTCAGTCTTATAAGTTATATATATATATATTATCATATTATTATGCCAATATATATATATAATTTATATATATACATATAATTTTTATATATATATACACATTAAATCACCATTTGTGATGGTTCATTCTAATAGTACCCCATCAAACACGTTTCAGCCATAGCCTTGCACCAATATGGGGATAGCTTAAGTGGAGGCTCCGTCTGCCTTGGAAATAGCCCTCGGATATATATATATATATATATATACATATATAATTACAATAGATATGTATATATGTGTCTAATATACATATATATATATACATACACAACATGTTCTTTTTTTTTAAAGTATATATGTATATAATTGTATATATCCATACGATAGATATTTACTTAATCCTTAAGTTTGATTCCATTGATTGATTAGTTCTCCCTGAATCATTGGGTACAATTCTGGGAAATTCCCTAAAACACTTTTGTTTAGAAGGAAACTGCGTCTACTTTTAAAGACGCTTGAACTCAGGCTCCCAGCTACCCTTGTCCCTTCAGGTTTGCGTAGAAAAACTACAGCAGCTGCAGTTGAGCGTCCACTGACCCAGCGGGTTCTACCTTTTGGGACCCACAAGTTGAGGTGTGTCTGGAAATTAGGTATATAATGGTATATATATATATATCCCCAATTATCGCTATTTAATAGGGACAATGGGAACAATCATGGTTAATCAAGTTTTTGGATACCCTATTTTCAGACGAAGCCACTTCGTCCGACTCTTGGTACTGAAAGATGTTTCGGATCACTCATAGTGATCCAATCCAATCCAATTATATATTATATATTATATATTATATATTACATATTATATTATATATATCAAATTAATCATACTAATGATGATAATAATAGCAATAAACATAACATCATATGTTAGACATAAACATAATCACATACACAATAATTGTATTGCAAGTGGGTCCACTCATCAAAAGTTTTTGAAACTTCAAGAAATGATGCCCTTTTTGGTGTGTGGTAAGCACATGTCGGACAGCTCGGGGACAACGGTGGATTGACATCTTCAACAAGGGTGTTCAACGGGTACCCTTTCAAAGGGGATGATCAATTGGATGATCACACTTTCAACGATCGTAGGATTGCAATCTACCATTCATACAAGTTGGATGCAAAAATGTTCCATTAGTATTAGTATTACATTACTACATAAGAAAATTACATGGTGCCACAGTTGGATGTAATCTTTCCAGTTAGGTGCTGGCTCCTAACATTGACTGGCACCCAATGTAGGCAATTACCCAAGTCATTGGTTGCGAAATGTGCTTAGGAACGAGACATTGCTGCCTACATTGGATGTTACCCCAGGGTAAAATAACATAGTTGTGGAAAACCTGCCTGGTTGTCCTAGGAAAATGATCCACTAACAGTTTTTCACAATGGTACCCAGTGGTGAACAATGACGCATGGCTGCGCTTAGTCACCATGCTTCGCGCACAACCAGACTGGCATCTGGAACAGTACAGGAGCGCAGTGGCTTGAAGGACCAGACTGGCCTCCGGTTTTTCCAAAGGACTGGAGGTGCTTTTTTTCTGCAGCTGGAGGATCGGTCCCCCATTTTGCCGGACTATGTTCGACGACCGGCGCAATCAGACCCTGCATGACCGGCGCTGTGAATCCTTGGGAGCCAAACTTCGGCTTGCGTCCCTTGGCAGTTGCAGCCAGTTCCTGCAGGTGGTGCCGCCCCAGTGACATGGTTGTTGGTTGATGTTACCCCCGTTAACTAGATGTATATTGTAGATACGATAAACATCCATAAACTCTAATTGGTAGCCCTAGGTTTTGGAGTTATGTATAAACAAACTTAGCCTTAGCTAATTACGGCAACACCGAAAATCGGAAAATGTGAACCTATCCCCTCTTCCTTCGCCAGCAGAAGCAGAGCCTAAAGGACTATTTTGAATGCTTAGCAGCGGTGTGAGAAATCCAGAACCCATGGCAGTGCAGCTCAACCAAAACGCCAATGAACATTTTGTGCTGGTATTACCATGGATGCGGAAAACCTAGGGTCTCCCTCGTAAAATCATCTACAAAATGGTGGCTTTTCACATTTATGTGAGTTGACAGGAGGGTATATGCGAGTATTTGCAAAGACATGTCACATAGCCCACATTATAGGAATCACAACCCCAACCTTGGACAGGTAGCTTAATCCTTTTTTTGCTATAACTGGAAAATAACCATAAGCAGCAACGTATTAAATTCTTGTGGACTGCCAAAGATTGACCATGAGAATGGCATAGAATACGTTTATAAATACTACATCTGCCGGGATGGACGTCCCGGGCAGCCAGCTGTTTCGAAAGCCACATGTTTTGAGTTGATTGATATACAGTATATATATATATATATGTATTGCCAGTCCTGCTATTGGGTATTAGATACCACACACAATACATGGTGATTCCTATGGGTAACACATACAACTATAGATAATGTGAACACACACATATATATATATATATACTGTATAAATATAAGTAATTATATATATATGTGTTTATATACATATATATATATATATAAATGCCTATACCCTTGATGGACCCATGGAAGTGGGTGATTACTCAAGTTTGAGTACTTTAGCCAATCTTAATGGGTCAACTGAAGGTCAATGTTCATTATATATAATATATATAAAGGCGTTACATATGTATAATATACATGTACAATATTTAACTATATATTACTCTAAAATATAAACATATGATATATTTATAGACATATTGATAACTTTGTATGTACATATATAATATCAATGATATGTATTTATATCTTGGGTTCCACAGTAATAATAAACAATCATAACAATAATAGCAAGACTAATACTGCATGTATAGTACTAAAAATACTCATACATAGTAATAATCATATAACATCATATAACAACAATAGTAAGAATCACATACACACATATATATATATAGTTAAAAATACCTGATAGACATGATATTTTCCTACACTAATGATATACATAGTATTAGTACATGATAGACACGATGGGATTTCTCCAGCCACCGACCACAACTCTTCGGAACTTCCTCACGTCAAGGCCATCACACCAGAGTCGCAGCCTGGCGTGGAGGTGTCGATGTTAAGCTTTGCATGGAGGAATGTTACAGGTCTATTAAGATATATATATATATATATATATATCATATTGATACATATTGATACATATTGATACATATTGATACATATTGATACATATTGATACATATTGATACATATTGATACATATTGATACATATTGATACATATTGATACATATTGATACATATTATGTTGTTTTCTTATCTATTCATTCATTATATGCATATAATCTACAAATACTATTATACATATATGTACAGATGATCTCTCAACAATCTAAAGTCTACTCTATGGATTTATTTCTCTTCCCCTATATTTATACTGTATATATATATATATGTATGTGTTTGTATACGGAACATCGAAATAGTTGGTTGTTATGGATGTTTATTCCAAAAAATATGGTATGATTGGTGTTGAACCATACCTATATATATATATATGCTAATCTCTTGATAATCTACTTCTGCTATATATTTTGCAATCTCTCGCGTGCATATCCATAATAATGGTAATAGGCAACAAAATAACAACAATAATGATAACAATCACAACAATAACAATAATACGATAACAACAATTATACTGATAATATATATATACAGGCAATATTGTGATTGAGAATGTTTTCTGAAGAGCAGGTGTCGGCAAGCATCCCAGTGATTCGCAAGACGTGCAAGAGATGGTTCACTGGGTGTGGATCGAAATGAAAGGTTCATGAGGAACCGCTGTTTTTTGATTGCATACAGTTCCATTGTGGGAGTTAGAAATCATCTTCAGCACAATTTGCTTGGGGTTGCATCCCAGTCCATGATAACCTCTATAATATACATATAAATATACATATATATATATAGCTGTGGTATATCCCACATATAAGTGGGTTACATAAGTTGGTGGTACTTACCCACTTACAAACTGGTATGCAAATATAACTAATTATACACCATGCACCATTCCATCTGGCTGTGATGATGGGCGCCAGGGCAGAGTGATGCAGTTGCTGGAATCGCTGTTGCAACCTCAGTTCGGCGTAAACTAATGGGTGCATTGTTTCGTTTAAGGTATATAGATATACTCGGAATATGTACTACCAGGTGTATTACATATATATATATATATGTGGGAATGTATAACAATAAATGTATACATATATACATACTTGCATGCATGCATGCATACGTACCTACATACATATGCATGCATGCATGCATGCATGCATGCATACATACATACATACATACATTAGCAGTCTTTTTTCACCCCGAGCCCGCAATTGCGTGCGCGGCACAATCCGCTTGAGCGCCGGCCTGAACCCTGGGTCTATTCAGCCAAAAGATGCGAAGTGGAAACCACATCAAAATCAAAT
>Ga0126342_10014688_pt1 | contig 13800 bp, 18 predicted proteins | sample Cyp1metagenome_FD_92528 | JGI IMG/M metagenome (GOLD analysis project Ga0126342, IMG submission 92528) | Coral microbial communities from Lord Howe Island, Old Settlement Bay, Australia - Cyphastrea 1 metagenome | ecosystem: Host-associated > Invertebrates > Cnidaria > Coral ...
ATATAATATCAAATATAATATCAAATATAATATAATATTATATTATATTATCTTATATTATATTTGATATTATATAATATGATATGATATAATATAATATAATGTAATATAACATAATATAATATAATATAATATGATATAATATAATATGATATAATATAATATAATATAATATAATATAATATATATGCAATATATATATATATATATATACATATATATATATATATATACAAATTCTTATATACATATAATATGTATATATGTACATATTTACCATTGTTTCAGATTCGGATCTTACTTTTCTATCGTTTCGGGGGGGTGCTATAAGCGTATAGGAAGGAACCAAAAAAAAACAAAAGTAGAAAGCGAACCACGGCCCAAAACAATGGTAAATGACTCCTCTATCTTTTGGGGTGTTACTATACGGATATAGGCCAGCTTGAAATCTATACAGATCTTGTTTATACATCTTCTAGTAGGATATAGATTGCAAATATTTCTGCAGATTTTGTGGTAATTATCAAGCCAACAAACTTCAAGATGTGATGGCCAAACCACTACCCGGATTGATGCTTGAAACATCTCCTCTGTTTTTTACTCACAGGGTTTCACTATGGCACAAGGACTGTGTGCTCTGTCAGTTTCCCGCACCTGTAGCCCGAGGCCGTTCTGTTTCATCCAGTCCATCACCCTTCTCCAGTCGTTCAGCATATGCGGCGGCACCTCTACAGGAAGAAACAGATCATGGGGATGCGACCAGTAGGCCATGAACTCAATGTACGCGACCAGTCAGGAATATGCACAAAAAACATCAACTCCCAAAAGAAATAGAAAGGTAAAATCCTAAAAATGAGTGGTCAAGATGTATTCTATCTTTGGGGGATTTTATTGAATGATTTAAAGCATGAAAAACTCATTCACTATTTGAATGGAAAACGATTTTAGCTGCACGAATGGTGAACTTGCCATTGAACATCACTGGTATACAGTACATTCACAAGAAATAAACATTGATACGCAAAGTGCCAGTAGATATGCCCTATCTGAAGCCCTTCGCTGGGCGCCTTCTGGGGTTGTTCAAAGACTCGGAAGAAGATCCGATGGATGTAGTCATCCTGGATGTTAGGCCCTTGATATGGCACCACCTGAGGCGTGTCTGAAACATGGGCTATAGCCAATGAGGCCATCAAGTGATAGGGCAAGTTTTTTGGCAAATGATGATTAACCAGTGGATTTTAAGGAATGGATACCCTATTTTCAGACAAACCCTAATATTTTTCCAAGGTGAATGTCAATTTCCACTTGGGGAAAAGCCATCCTCATCCACTTGGCAAATCCAGCGATTTGCAAAGTCTGGGAGGGCCTGGGTGACTCCGGCCCTGAAATTTGGATAGATACCCCGTTTTCCATCCCCCAATGGCTTTAGTGATTGGATTGGTTTAAGGGAAAATTTACAGGAAACCATAGTTTTTCCTATTAAATATGGGTCTTTCCTGTAGATTATCCCTTAAACCAATCCAATGACCAATGGCTTTAGCAAATCACCTTACCTTTCCCATATTTCAGCGGCCATAAATTTTCGAACCCCCCATGACTTGAGACCGGCAACAACATCTCCATGCGCTCGGTGCAGCTGACTGGCCTCAGGTGGTGTGGAATACGTTGGGTGGTTGCGAAATCCGAGAAACCACCGAAAGGATGGTTGATAAGCCTATAATGGTGGAAACCCTATAAATAATGGTGGAAACCCTATTTCAATAATGGATAATCATGGGATGTTTACCACCGTTTTCAACTAGCACAGGTTTTCGCAACCATCCACAGTATGTCAGTCACCAACCTTTGTCCAGATTTAGGGAGCAGATTGGCAAGATTGAACATGTTGAAATCACCGATCTTGACAAAAATGCAAGTAGCTTCCAGCTCCAAATTTTGCAAAATCTATAGGAAAACACCCAACATCAAGATACGATGATACAATGATTAAGGATATCATGTTCTCGTGATACACACTATACAATACTATACATACATGTGTGTGAGCGCCTGTATGTTCTGAAATGTCACGAATCTCCTAACGAAACCATCAGTTACCTCGTGCCTATCCAACGTTCTTGCGCAGCCCCAGCGCTGGTTCCACCATGCACACTGTGAGGATGACCCCTGAGAAACTAAACCCTGTAACTTGGCGATGGATTTCCTGGGTTTTCCTGTCATCATAATACTCAATAAAGGCCAGGCCAGGCCTAAAGTCACCTTTATCCCCAGTGATTTATGGATATTCATGGATAATGTTGAAAGTTGGACAATGTTGGATGACGCATTACAGTATCAGACCTTTCTCAAAGCCAGTCAAATCTTACTAGCCGTGCTTAAGTCCGTGCACAGCCGCGATTTAGTCCACCTGGATCAGTTCCTCTTGGTATCCCCCACTGAAGAGATGGGGATGTTGGCCACGAACCAAATGGGCGGTGCCTGCACCAAGGCCGAAGAAAAACCCCGAGATGTCCACGGTGGAATGGTGACATCTTAAACGAACACGTGACGTCACTTCGCCCGAAAAATGATGTGATAAGAGAAATTGATTTAGGGCATAGACAATAACACCAATACCATTGGAGCCTCTGAGTTCATCCACTGCGATAGGTCTAAGAAAGAATGGGACCAATGGTTGGAGAACGCTATAATAACACTATAACTATAACGACTGCTGCTACATCCTACCATATAGTTCCCTTTCGATGTCCACTTTCCTGCAACATCCGCTGCAATTTCCGCCGCCTCCATATTGCTGGCTGGCCTCCCATCCTGGGATTGATGATCATCCCCACTGGCTATCACCAATCCGATTGCCTAACTGAAACATGGCACCACAAAATGATCATCTTCACCGTCTTCACCCAAAAACACAAGGTGGTGCCGAAAATACGCGTTTGGCTAAGCTGATGAAAATTTCACTCGGCTAATGATTGGATGGCGGATACATCGAACTACTGAGTGAAAATCAACTGATATGAGTTAAACTATAGGTTAACTAAATAGCACATTATGAGACTACATGGTGAGTTTATATCGAACTATCCATGAATATTGTTTAACGAACTGTTCGGGTTCCTCTCCGGCGTGCTTTTTAAAACAAACCCTTCACAACGCCCGGGTTCACGCCTCGTCCATGCAGTCAACAAGAGCCACTTCTTCCCGGGGTTCACCAACTGGCGACTGGATGCGAGTGAAAAATCCATGCTGGGGAAAAGACCATGGCGACCATGGCGACAGACAATGGAAAGACACAACTGGAAGTTGGCAAAACGCGAGTTTTCACCAAGGCTTGGAGTTGTTTTTGTTTGCTGACATAGTCTGGATCGACACTTCTTGGTGACCTCCCCAGATTGATTCCATTTTTTCTGGCCTGCAAATCACCAATTCAAGCAAGAATGAAAAGTGAGCAAAATGGGAAATGTCAACATCTACCAAACCAGTCTTCTGCACACATCGAAAAATGGTGATTTGCGTCATATGCATAGATGCATCATATGTATATAGATCTAGTATCCTATATATTATTTAATATACTGAATGGTGGGTATCAATATGGCTGATCTCACACACCCTGCAAAAAGAAAGTTTCTCTATGTCTCTTTCTCTCCTCAAGTTCATAGATCCCCTATCGAAATTTAAAAAAGATCATATAAATTAGCTTGGACATCTACTAAGCTTGGACATATGAACCTTTATCATGAAAAATGATAATGCCGTGATCACTATAAAGTGATCAACCCATTTATGATGATAGTATGTCATCATATCTCATCAGCTATGGTAATTATAAAGTTGATCATATCATTACCCATCAACCCATTCCCCGTCGTTTCAGTCGCTCCCCGTCGTCACTGCATCCGACCTTCGCCTCAAGGACCGGCGGAGTGTTCTGCCCTGCCAGGCAACTTTGGCTGTAGGCCTTAGTGGCTTCTTGAAACACTTACCCTCTGGTATATTAATTAACCAGAGGGTATATATAAATATACATATAATATGTATATGAATAGTATATGAATATATATATATATATATAAATGTGTGTATTGTATACCCTCTGGTAAATTAACATAGACCCTGGCAGATAGGCTTTGGAAGATTAGTTTCCATTCAACATTGGTGATTTTCAGGGTCTATGTGAATTTACCAGAGGGTATATTTTAACATCTGGTAAAATTATGATAATCTATGAACATCATTAAACATCTATAAAGATAAGATAAGATCAAGAAGCCCATTGTCGCGCAATTGGGCGACCCGAACATGTCTTGGCAGAGCCTCACCAGCCCTGGCGGGGAAGAAAAGACCTGGGTTGACAAAGATTTGGAATCTATATTTGTAACCCACAGAATCTTTGTTGATGTTTGAAATTTGTAAAATTGGAATCTTCAATTGGATTCCAAAAATATTTCTGGAATCTAGATGGGAAAAACAATATGGATAGCTACTGTTCCAATAAACTTTCAACATGATGGGACATTCGAGCACCATCTATTTAAGGGAACCACATAGTATAGACGCGCAGTTTGTTTCCCTGCGCCTCGAGAATGTGATAACCCCAATTTTATCAACCCGCAATGGCAAGATGTCTTTGTATAACTGGGATGGTTACCCTCTGGTAAACTAACATAGCTATTGAAAATGGCCATTTATAGTGGATTTACCCATTAAAACTGGTGATTTTCCATAGTTACGTTAGTTTACCAGATCGTAAGCATTGTGTCGCAGAAAAAAAGCGTGGTTTGTACTTCTGTGCGCCTGCATGCGATAAAAGCTTGGGAATATCTTGGAATATCCACCAATCTTTTACCTGATTTCATGGCTCAAACTTGCCAATACCCTGAACAAGAATTCAGAGATATATGGAGATTTCCTGAAATAGGGGTACTCCCAGTCATCATCCATGTTCATAGGATTTTTCATGAAATAAACCATCCAGCGATAAAGGGGTCCAGCCCATGGATCATGAAAAAAGCAACAGACTTGCACTGCTGGGATCCAGGATGGTCGGCAGCGCACCCTTTGATTTAGGCCCCTTGCTGATCCAAACAGAACGGGGATATCCCCAAAATCCCAAAATCCTTCGTATGATCATATGCCATGCTTCTAGCATGTTCTAACATGTTCTAACTCGTTGTCCACAATTTGGAAGTTGGAACATCAGTATACATCATGACGGTATTGGGTATAGCACCCCTAATGCCACTACCTACAACTCCTACTTCCATGGATCATCCACGTTGATCCAACGCCTCTTCAAAGGTGTGGAGGTCAGTTGCACAAAGGAACTCGTTGCGCTACTCGTTGTGGTACCACCTGCGGCTGGGTGCCCACCATGGTGAAATCTGTCTGTTGGTTTGGAACCCCATCTACAGTAGCTAGTTCGATATGTCAACCATGTAACTACAAATATATATCAACTATGGATATCAACCAGAAATCCAATCGTTAGCCTAGTTATAAACCAAGTTAGCTAAGTATGGGGCAGCACCGTGTAATTGGCTATGCCTTGTTACTGGCTTCGCCACAGGCCTTCATCCAGGACTCTCCATAGCCCCATCGAGAGAACACGCAGAAGGAGCGAGCACTTTGGCACACTTTGGCACACTTTGGCTGCTGCGGTTCCTATGCTGGTTGCTGAGGGCCTCCAAATGTGACTACATGAAATCCAATAGAATATGTAGAATCATCATCCGTCTGTTTTGGCGTAAGTAAGAAATTACAATATATCATCATAGTGTTGCCAATCATCATGATATTTACATCATATAATATATGATAATATGATAATGTAGTGAGTTTCCCCATATTACATACTATATTACTATAGTGGGTTTTGGGTCTGCTCATCAAACATCCAATGTTCCAAGCTGGGATGGTCGGATGACTTTGCCGACACCCCAGGATCCAATCAGCTTGAGATGAAATGGCCACAAACCTGTGGCATGTACCCATGAAATCACGAGAAAATGCCCAAAATTAAGGCTCATTCGTTTGGTGATGAATACTTTTTGGGCGTTAGACTGGCTTAGCCATTTCCACTATAAACATTATTAAACATCACCTTTTCCAGTGGTCAAGTCTTGTTGAACCAGCAGATCTGTTCGGAGCCTTGCCACAGCCATCTCCGCACGCAGAGCTTCAATTTCGCGTGGCGAATTTCGCGTCCAGGATCTGTGGCTCCCAGTTGGAGTCCCACCGATCGATTTCTGCAATCCTTGAGGATTTGACTGCCACTGTCCTACAATTTCTTACATATATAGTGGATGCAACTTGCATTCCTTCCAAGAACTGCAACTGTGGGACATCAAGTCCCAAAAAACAAACATGCTTACTTTCCCATCCAAAAATATATACCAGAGTTACTATTTACTATTACTAGAATTGGGTAGAAAGTATAGATGAAATATATGTGGATCTCAAACATTCCCAAAGTACATTATCTATAAATGCAATATGTCAAAATACAATTTATATAGACATAGCTATATTGCATAGCTGTATTTCATCTTCCATAAATACCCTGCTTTAATAGATAACCAGTTACTTAAAGTATATGGATCTAAACCTGGGGCATCCTATGACCTCAGGGATCTGATGGTACTTTGCCCATCCGATATGTACATGTTGTGCAGCGAAAAAAGGCTTTGCCTCGCGGCGGCAAACCCCTGACACCGCTATGGATCAAGGATAAAACTGGTTAGTCAATGTTGGTTAGTTATGATGGTTATCATAGAATTCTATCATGGTTATCATGATAATTATCATAGCTCCTTTCAAAAAACATAGTAATAAATCAAAACAAAAACAAATACCATCGTTGTCATCTATAGACTTACCAGATGTTGTCAGGTTGGTGCATCAATTTACGTCCAAGATATGTCAGATATGTTTACAACATGCAGCAAATGTGACAGGAATGATAAATCTAAGAAAGATCGATCTAGCCCTACGAACAAGCGTCAATCAAGGTTTCCTCCGAAACCTTAAACCCTCTTGACACACAATATTCTGACCTCGCCTCATCGCTGCCGATGTGGGGCATGCCTGCGGCATGTGGCTTATAGCAGCCCCAGATTCAAATAGAACGGTTGGACACCTTGAAGATACGGAAAATTGCAAGGTACATGTCATCCACATTGAAAGAACTTATCTATCATTATCTATCCATTTTGCACATATTTACCTACTTGGAGGATCCTTCAAAAATGCAATTCCAAAAGGCCAACCGGACAGAGCCTGATCCCTCAATGCAAAACGTAGAAAGCGTGATGGAAATGTCTTGACCAACTTTCTGACAACATAAGCAATGACAAATCCTCGATAGATAAGCCCGAGTTAATTGATTCTGGGAGTTTACCCCAAAAAAACACTGCTACTAAAATCGTAACCCCCCGACTTCAACCGACCAGAAGTTTATCTACCTGGGTTGAACGGCCAGCCTGGCCCCGGATGGACGTCGCCCAGTCGCCTCACACGTGCTGCTTGACTCGAAGGGGAACAAATAAAATGTCAACTGCCAGCAACTATCGACAGATAAATGGCATGAACGGCAGTAACTAAAAAAAAGTGAGTACAGTACAGAATATAACAAGCATCTAACAAGCAATATTTTGCTGTAGCAAATTGCCGGAACTCCACACTGGGCACTCATTTCCGCCTCGAGTTTCACTCAACAAAGGCTTTGAAACCCACTTTGAAGTCGCTTTCAATGTGTATATATATATATATGCATATTATATACATATAATAGGACATATAACATTATATAAGAAGGTGTGTCAAGAATTAAATTCCAAAAAAATACAATGTGTTATAAATGAATAAATAAAACAAAATAAAGAAAGAAAGAAAGACATAAAGGAATAATGATAATAATGGTACCCTCTGGTAATTTAACATAGCTATTGAAAATGGCCATTTATAGTGGGTTTTCCCATTAAAAATTGTGATTTCCAATAGGAATAATGATAATAATGGTAAATTATGAAAAATCCACAAAATCCAGTAATTCTCCAAGGCCTTGCCTGGGAGGAGGGCCGCCGCAGCCGAGGCGCAGCCGGCGCAGCCGGCGCTTCAGGCTCCGGCTCCACTTGCACCAGCCGAGCGATGGAGGCCTCGGAGTGGTATGGCCATCCATTATGATATATATATATATATATATAGTACATATATTATAATATATTTATAGTACATATTATATAATTATATATTTATAGTACATATTATATAATTATATATTTATAGTACATATTATATATATAGTACATATTATATATATAGTACATATTATATATTTATAGTACATATTATATAGTTAGACTGTTGCTCCCCCGTCTTTCTCATCTAACCGCCCACATTATAATACAAGCAAATTCTATGGGGTTAATACCAAAAACACGGGAGCAACACCTTATAGAAAACAATAACATAAATCATAACAACAAAACAAAAAAACTCAAACAACCTAAACAATACAATAGATTATAAAAAAAAAAAGACTATACCATAAATCATAACAACAAACCAAAACAAAAGACACTTTCACTTTTACAAAATGAAATTTGACTATCATTCTTCTTCAAATTCTCCTCATGCTTCAAAGTGTTTGTGTGCCTCTTTTTGCAAGTGGCAATGTCTGCGAAGCTTAAGTGGCAATGTCTGCCAAGCTAAGTCGCGATGTCTGCGAAGCCAATGTAAGCTATACAGTCCCTCTCACTAGCTGCACTAGCTGTACTGTGCTGCCATGTGGACGCAACTGATTCAGTCCTGTGCGTACACTAGTGCAGCTTGCCTCGGTCTTGTCACAAGTACACAACCACGAACCCCTGGCGGACCAGGGAATATACTCTTTCACAGAATAGGTTGCGTATTGCGGCGGCCTAGCAAACTGTATCTGCACATAGCAGGTAGGTGGGTTGCTTCCAGCCCAATGGGAACAGTCGCCAAACTCACCCCAATGCTTGTGGCCATCTATAGAAATAGCCATGCAATGACAGACGTACCGCCGGTGTTTAGCCAAATCATCTACTCTTTTGCATGGATAGTAAAAGTAAATAAAGGGAGGGTTTTTGTTGCTTCCACCGACTTCCTCCTGGACGGTCGTCACGTTGTCAAGTTCATCTCCAGCGCTCAATGCAAGGATGATGAGGCAAGCGACAAAACGGATTTGCGCCATGAACATGCCGACACCCCTAAGCTAAAAAGTCCATGTTCGCGATGTTTTGTTCAAAATAGCTTGTTTGAGCGTCCATGTTAATGGAACTTTGACATATGTCCCACTAACAGACATGGACGCTGCAAATGGTGTTTTCTTTTTGGATGCCCGAGTTCAAACCACCAAAATTGAAAAAAAAACAGAACCACTAACATAGTACATCGGTACATTTTCTCAATTTGCAGCGTCGGTGTCAGTGAAGGGGAGACTATGATATGTGAATCTCAATGAAAAAGGAATTATTACCATTTGTGAGTACAGGCTATATATTTACCAAAGTTTTGACCATGGCACATATAGACATGTGTAGACCATAAGCATTGCATCAACATGTATCGACAAGAACGCAGTGCACATTATGGAATCAACCAGTACCGTGTATGAATGGAATTAATGGACAGGTAGAGACATGTTCTTTTTTTATTATTCGCACCTTCGAAGCAAACAAAGTTCCTCCAAAGCCAGAGTCCATGAAATTTTGTTTGAAAACATTTAATTAAACATGTTAAATCATCCCCTGAGTTTTCTTGGGACCTCAGAGTTTCCATGGGATTCACATCCGCAGCCTGGGCCCGGGCCCCTTTTTGGGCCCCCCACGTCCAAGCCATCGCAGCTGCGCACGGGTCCGATCTGCAAATCCAGTGGCCGAAGGACGCGTGGACTTCGTGGACCGCGCTCCGTGTGGGGTCGCGCTTCCTGGCTGGGCTCTTTTTGATTGTCCAAGGGGGATCCAGGAAGCTTTGTGAGTTGGAAACCACGGTACCCTCTGGTAATTTCACAGAGCTATTGAACATGGCCAGTTATAGTGGATTTTCCCATTAAAAATGGTGATTTTCCATAGTTATGTTAGTTTACCAGAGGGTAAATCTGCATCGGAAGCGTGCGAAAAACTGAAAAATGGCGAACTTGGAGCCTGAAAAATCCACAGCCATGATGCTAGGGGGTAGGGAGAAAGACGGACCCAAACCCTGGAAGCTTCCCACCTCCCTTTCGACTTCTGCGACGCAACGAAAAGGCGCCAAACGCCAGCGTTCCACCTAAGCAGGTCCGAACAGTGAGAGAAACAAAGAAAACATAACACTAGTAGAAACAAACAACAGATGATAGAGTCGAGTGTGCATTGTGTGTCCAGAACTGTTTCCAACCAAACACTGTTGAGCGGCTTCCCAACAAACCCTACGTGCATTTGGGGCCCTTTGCGGGTTCCTACACAAACCCCCTCGAAAACTTGGGGCAACATCTTGGAGCCTGCACCTTCGTTGTTTGCAGGGGCTCCTTAAACTCATCTGAAACATGTTCAGCTTTACTGTAATAGAAGAACAGTTTTGTTGCAAGAAGGGTCGCATTTTTGAAGTTCCCTGCGGGCTGCGCAATCTTTCAGGAACTGTCCGAAATGTTCCGCTGTGAACTCGCCTCGTAATCTGGTCTGTCTGGTGGTTTCTCAAACTTGGTGGGCCCAAATCCATCCATTAAGTTCGCTTGTAGGGAAACTCTTCAATTTAGCTACCTGGGCCACCTGGGTGTCAAGCAACAGCAAGTAACCACTACATTGTCACTACATGCCATGACCCTGCCAGCATGCTTCACCTTTTTTTCGACTCGAACTGTGGACTCAGGGTCTACCAAACGATGTGGGCAAGGGATCAAAACAGCCCACCATTTGGCCATGGAAGCATGACATCTGATGGCCTAACGCATCATCAAGGCCATACCACCAAGAGCCAATGCACTCAGCACATTGCCCACGAAGACTTCTCCAGCCATATTGGACTCTCCGTGGCGCTGTTGTTGCTGCTGGGCAAGGATCCGTTGAATCTCCTCGTCTCGGCCCTTCCAAACATTGCGGATCTCCACCTGCAGCTCTTCTTTTTCTCGCTGCAGGTGGGTGATCCTCTGTTCAAGTTGCTCCATTTTCTCCTCAAATTCGCTGGCTCGGACCTTCTGCACTTCTTGGCTTTTGATCTCCATGCCAGGTGTCTGCTGAATGAATGTCACCAGATCCTTCGGCAAAGCTTTCACCACATTGTCTGCCCCCTCCAAATCCTCGTCACGCTTCACCAAGTGGACATGGGCACTTGCCTTGTCGCGCCCAACGGCGGTCCAAATCATGCCAAGCACATTCTGGGCAGCGCCGCTGTCTTTCGACAAGAGATCCTTGTATTCACGAGGAGACAGCTGATTGATGATCACACCATAGTGGGAAATGGGCGCAGCATTGAGAACTAACGTCATTGTTGCTATGTCCTCCGGCCGCACACGGCCATTCTGAAGCACCACAACAAAAAAGATTTTGTAGTAGCCATTCTGCTTCAGAGCTTGAGTGATGGCGTCAGCTGCCTTCTGACGCATGTTCACATCCTTAGTGACTTTATAAAATTGTGTAATATGGTATGAAATCGTATCAAATTGATTCAAATTGTATAAAATGCAAGAAAATTGCGTCAATCTTAGTAGTGGTCTCTTGTTCAAATTAATCTAAAAGACAGTTCATCAGACATGTCATCAGACATGTTGTACCTGAAAATCAAAAAGTAAAATCGCTGAAACAGAAGGAAGGCATCCGACAGGCCGGGCGTGTCCATATATTGATGTTGTCCTTCCTTAACCACATCAAACTGGTAGGTCATGCCACTGCCATAGGAGACGCCAGATTTGAAAGCCAACCGACCAATCAAACCATTGAGGATGGTGCTTTTGCCCGTGCCCGGGTTCCCGATCAGCAAGAAGTTGGTGCCACCAGTGCCTGCAACGTCGCTCGGCATGTCAAAGGCTTTGGAGGTCGCCACAAACAATGCCAAGGACACCTGGCTGCCGCTGGTGCGGAATGCATTGGAATCATCATGTTGGTTGATGGCTAAGCCACTCTAAGAAAGACTATCAGAGTGATATACCATACTTTGGCCGAAGCCACCTTGGGGGAAAAAAAAAGATTTCGTTTTGATCAAGCATCACCTTAATGACACGTGTGACTTGGGTCATGGCACAGTGCTCAGGGCTGGTCCGAAGCGCCACAAAATGAGCGTTTGGAGCCAAATCTCTCGCGGGGGACATCCTTCCTGGGATGAATGCCGACACTCTAACCTTTCCACATTGAAAGACAAAATCGCCACCCCTTCAACAGCCATGGGTCCACTTCTTAGGTCACCACCTGCGCAGCTTTGGGTTTGCTCTGTTTCGCGACCTTGCCGCTCGATTCCCCCAGTCGATCAGCTGCAGCGTTCTGCAACTAGACCGAGACAGAACTGGATGATTCTCAAGGACACTCCGCGCATATTTAGCCAAACATTTGGGAAATTCCGAATCCCAACTGATTTGCCCCCTCCGTGCAGGTGCTTCTCACACTTCTTAGCCCAAACCTATGGATTTGTAGGCAATTTGATGGATTATTGTATTAGTCTGCCCCATTCTGTGAAGATTTCTATGTACTTCCCTTCCCTCAATTATTCAGCAACACGACGCCCATGATCATTCGGTATTCCTTCATGTCTTTTTTCTTCATCGCTGTGTCCAAAAGTACCAAAATCATCCAAAATCCAATGGTTAATCGTTTGCCCCAATCAAGGATCCTTTCAAGGATTTCACAAGATCTTTGTACATCCCATTTTGAGACTTCTGTTTCATGGTTCGTTTACTGTGGGGCCGTATCCTGGCTTTGCCAGGAGCGATTTGATTTCTTCCCCTATCCCATCCATTTTTTACTCGTTGGTTGATAAGGATTCCCAGTTCATGGATTGTGACTGGCAATGACAATCCCCAACAAACCAGGTACAATCCCCTGTACTAACCAATCAACAATGATATGGAGGCTTCTTAAGTCATAGGCGATCCCCACGTCACCATGTTTCAATACTAAATCATGGTCATCCATGACTTGGATGATACAAGGGGCACCCCCCATGATTCAGGAAACCTCCAAATATAACTCATATGTGTTTTATAGATATACATATATATATATATGTATTTTATATATTAATTATATAATAATATTATAATATATTATATATTATATTTATATGTATTTGTAACTAACCAATAAGATTGTTGTTGTCATTGGTATTAGAATAATTAGAATACTCCAACCAAATATATTGAGAACGGCTCAACCCCATGAGAATACCCCCGGCCATTGTCCGTTGAAACATCGCCTGCGCATGCGCCCGGCGCGCCGCCCGTGCCAGGCGTTCGCAGCGGCAGAAGTCCGCGGCCAACTCTTGCACCTGAGTGGTGTTTCTTATTGCAACCTCCATGATAGAAAAGTGATATTCTTCAAGTTAATTATCATGTATATTGTATGTTCATTTATCACTATATTATATATATATATCACTAAGAAAATCATGGGATGTAATCGTCACAATCTGCAGCAGCCGGACATTGGGCTGAGCAGGCTGACAGCAGGAAAAACCTCTTTTAGAGGGAAAAAACCTGCCAGTGGTGACACTCTCCCGTAGGGAGCAAACCGTGACAAACATTGCCCAAGGGGTAAGGAATCACTTGACGTGGGAAAAGGAACCTGCACACCCCCCCGCCAGGCGTGCAGA